>OHYV01000005.1_pt1 | contig 204285 bp, 187 predicted proteins | sample 1580321 | NCBI WGS metagenome assembly OHYV01 (sample SAMEA3882529, study PRJEB24775) | human gut metagenome | biome: human-associated habitat; feature: intestine environment; material: feces | place: Netherlands | collected 2009/2010 | reverse complement strand
CCTCTGCTTGTAAGGCAGATGCTCTCCCAGCTGAGCTATGCTCCCACATGCCTTTGTCGCTGTATCGAAGTTCTGTCGAATTTCGTTTATCTCTCGGCGACAGATACCATAATACTACATTATGATTAAAATGTCAACACTTTTTTGAAATTTTTTCATTTTTATGAGTAACATCACGAACATTTGCGACAAGGCCTTTAAAATCTTTATTCTTTGCTGTTTTTCTCTGCAATCAGCTTTTCAAGGTCATCCTTTGTAAAGACATATTTCTTATTGCAGAAGTGACAGGTTGCAACGGCAACACCCTGCTCATTTACCATAGAACGGATGTCATCATCGCTGAGGGTACAAAAATAATTTTCAAGCTTTTCTTTTGAACAACCGCAAACATACTTAACAGGGTTTTCGTCAAGCACTTCAACCTCAAAGCCTTTGAGGGCTGTTTTGCAGATATCGAGAATACTCATACCCTTTGCAAGCATGGTTGTAACGGGTTCAAGCTCTGCAATATTCTTTTCCAGCTTGTCAATAACAGTATCGTCTGCACCCGGAAGAAGCTGAATAAGCAATCCGCCTGCAAGAAGAACTTCTCCGTCTTCTTTATCAATAAGCACACCCAAGGCACAAACTGTAGGAATCTGCTCGCTTGTTGCGTAGTAGTTTGCAATATCCTCGGCAATTTCACCGCTGACAAGCTCAACCTGACCTATGTACGGATCGCCTGAACCGTAGTCACGCATAACATTTAGCATACCTGTTCTGCCAACTGCTTTTGCAACATTGATTTTACCGTTTTCGTAATATTCCGTCGGGCAGTCTGCATTGCCGACATAGCCCTTTACATTGCCGCTGCTGTCGCCGACTGCGATAACGGGACCGAGTTCACCGTCACCCATTACACGAAGGTTGACTGACGCGTCTTTCTGTTTGAGCATATCACCCATAATTGATGTTGCACACAAAAGTCTGCCGAGTGCGGCTGTGGCACTGCGTGAAAGGTGGTGAATCTTCTTTGCGGTAAAAACTATGTCGGACGCATCAACGCAAGCCGCCATAATCGCACCGTCAGATGTAATACAACGAATTATTTTATCCATATCGGTTATCCTTTCGATTCATTAAACTCTTTGTTGCGTGATGTTTTCATTCTTGCAACATAAATTACCCTCTGTTCATCCGCTTTCGGACTTTCAAATGTAAGGTCGCCGTAAACAGCCTCCACTTCAAAACCTGCATCCGTGAGCATTTTTCTGATTTCATCATCTGTATATGCTCTTTCCGAAAAGCTTTCGGACGAACGATAATACACACCGTTTTCTTCCTCAAAGAAATCAAGGTCGATTTTTACCTTGTTATCATCCTCTGGGGTGTTTTGCCATACGCAGAAAACGCTATCGTTTTCATACACAAAGGTATTGTCTGCAAGAACATTTTTATGCTTGTACACCGTGTTGACATCAAAAATAAACAGACCGTCATCGTCCATAAAAAGTCCCACACGGTCAAATGTCTTTGCAACATCTTCAATTTTTGTAAGGTGATTTATGCTGTCAAGCGTACACACACAGGTATTTATTGTACCGTACAAGTCAATGCTTTGCATTTTCTGCCTTAAAAACAGGATATCAAGACCTTCTTCGGAAGCACTCTGCATTGCCTCGCTGAGCATTTCCATACTATAATCTATCCCGAAAACATCTACACCACGCTTTTTCAAAAGTCGGGTAAGAGTTCCTGTTCCGCAGGCAAGGTCAAGGGTTATACCCATATCATGTCTGAATTTTTCGGCAAGCTCAAGAATATAGCCGCATCTTTTTTCATAGCAGGCATCCTGCATAAGTCCGTCATAAAATCGGGCAAACGACAAATAGCTCGGCATTACTCTTTTTCTCCGTTTTCAATCCTGTCGAGTACAAGAGTGTAGCCATATGTATCGTTATCAAACAACGCTCTTTTTACTCGGCTGATGGTTGCGGTTGACGCACCGGTTTCCTTGACGATTTCTGTATATACCTTTTTCTCGGTAAGCATTTTTGCAACGACAAGGCGCTGTGACATTGCCTTGAGTTCTGCACTTGTGCATAAATCTTCAAAAAAGCGGTAGCAATCTTCTTCGTTTTCAAGCGACAGAATCGCCTTGAACAAATAGTCGGTAGAATCATTTTTAAGTTTAGAATTCAAAACCGTTACCTCCTTATTTCTGCAATAAAGCATTAAGTTTTTATACATTAAAATTTTAACACACAAAAGCACGAAAGTAAAGCGGAATTAAATTTTTTCTTCTTTTTTACAAAAATCAGTTGTAATTTTCCCATACATTTTTATACAAACCTATGTAACCGCAAAACAGTTGTCCGATTGAACAGCTGTTTTGCATATATTGCTAAATGCTTTTCTTTATAGTATCAAGAGCGCCTTTTTCAATGCGGCTGACCTGCGCCTGTGATATTCCTATTTCAGCCGCAACCTCCATCTGAGTTTTGCCGCGAAAAAATCTCATTGAAAGAATCCGTTTTTCTCTGTCGGAAAGATTGGAAATCGCCTCTTTTACCGCAATTTCTTCAAGCCAAGCGGAATCATCGTTTTTGTCGCCGATTTGATCCATAACATATATAGTATCGTTTCCGTCCGAAAAAACAGGCTCGTAAAGCGACACGGGATCAACTATCGCCTCAAGCGAAAGCACCACCTGTTCTTTCGGCATCTCCATTATTTTGGCGATTTCTTCAATGGTTGGCTCCCGATTGTTTTTATTAGTCAGCTGTTCCTTTATCTGCATTGCACGGTAGGCTGTATCTCTCATTGAGCGGGATACCCTGACTGCATTGTTATCACGCAAAAACCTCCGTATTTCGCCGATTATCATAGGCACTCCGTAGGTGCTGAACCGCACATCAAGCGTAGGGTCAAAGTTATCAATCGCCTTGATGAGTCCGATAACACCCACCTGAAACAGATCGTCGGGATTTTCGCCTCTGTTTGTAAACCTCTGAATAACAGAAAGAACAAGCCTTAAATTCCCGTTAATCATCTTATCCCTCGCCATTTTCTTTTCGGCAGGAGAACCGTTTCTGATTGTGTTAAGCAGCTCACGCTTTTCGCTTTCCTTCAGCAGCTTGAGCTGTGATGTATTAACTCCGCAGATTTCAACTTTTCCGTATTGCAAAGAATTACCCCCGAATCTGAATTTTTATCGGTTTTGTCTTTACAATAGTTATTGACGGTTTTGGCTGTTTTATTCTTTTTAAGTTCTTTTAAAAATTTCTCAAACGGTCTTTTAAATTAAAATTGTACATTGACAATGGTACAATTGAATGTTACAATTTAACTGTAGGATTGGCCATATTATACAATTTTCTATACAAAAAAAGGAGGACGGCTATGTTCACAATTGATTTCACAAGCCGTGTGCCGATTTATGAACAGATTTGCAACAATATAATCAAGCTTGCGTCGGCAGGCGTGTTCAAATCGGGTGACAGGCTGCCGCCTGTACGAACGGTAGCACAGGAAATCGGTGTAAACCCAAACACGGTTGCAAAGGCATATCGTGTTCTTGAAACAGAGGGCTACATCTATTCAACTGTTGGACGGGGAACATTTTTGACAGACAAGTTGACAAAAAACGCAGCTTTCCAAGAAATGGCTCTCAAAACATTCCGTGACGCCGTAAAGAATGCAGAGCTGTACAGCGTTCCCCGTGAACAGCTCATAGAAATCATCAATTCTATATACGAAGGAGGCAGAGAGAATGATTGAAGTTAATCATATAACCAAAAAATTCGGCAAAGTGACTGCCGTTGACGATTTCACGCTTACCGTAAACAGAGGCTCTGTTCTCGGCATTGTCGGAAGCAACGGCGGCGGAAAGTCAACACTTCTGCGAATTATGTCGGGTGTGTTTGACCCCGATAAGGGCGAGGTGAATATTAACGGAATAAACATTCTTGACAATCCGTCAGTAAAGGGAGAATGTTTTTTCATTCCCGATTACCCCTATTTTTCAAACAGCTCAACTCTTGAAAACACTGCATTCCTTTTTCGAAGTCTTTATCCAAACTGGAACGAGAACGCTTTCAAACAGTTTTGCTCGGTGTTTCCGATTGATCCTGATGCAAGGATAATTGATATGTCAAAGGGTATGCAAAGACAGGCGGCTTTGATATTGGCGCTTTCAACCTGTCCGAGATATCTGCTGCTTGATGAAATTTTTGACGGACTTGACCCTGTTGTACGCAAGCTTGTAAAAAAAATAATCATTGACAATGTTTCCGCAAATGATATGACAGTTGTCGTTGCGTCACACAATTTGCGTGAGCTTGAAGAATTATGTGACAGAATTTGTCTTATGCACAAGGGCAAGCTTTTGCTTGAGAGGGAAATTGACGAAATTAAACTCGGGCTTCGTAAGGTTCAGGTTGCATTCACCGAAGTTCCCGATAATTCATTCTTCAACGAAATCAATGTTATAAACACATGGAGAAACGGAAATATATTTAATCTTACAATCAAAGGAACAGAGGAAGAGTTTATGCCCAAATTGCAGGAGCTTAATCCGATTTATATCTCAGCTGTTCCGATGACCTTGGAAGAAATTTTTATATGTGAAATGGGGGTTGCAGGTTATGACACAGAAAACATCCTTTAAAAGCAGACTGAAGCAGATGCTGTCGTTCTTCCTCAGCGACCTTAAGTCCTGCAATACATTTCTCATTGTATTCGGTATTATTTCGGCTGTTGCAATTACAGTATGCTTTACAATCTGCGTTGTACTCGGAAACGATTCATCTTTTTCAATGATGCTTTCTGCGTTGAGCATTACAGGCATTGCAAACAGCGGTATCGGAGAAATTGAACTTTTTCAATACTCCTCGGCATCGCTCGTCTATCTCATTTCAATAGTATTTACAATCATCTACACGGTGCGAATTTATTCGTATCTGCACAATAAACGCAAGGCGGATTTGTACGGTTCACTGCCGATTGGAAGAGCAACACTTTTTATTGCAAAATCCGTATCGGCTTACCTTATGTCGATTATCCCTGCAATTTTCTTTCTCAGCTTAATATCCATTATATCGGTTTGTTCGGGACATTCGGTTGTTTCGGAAGTGACAAAATTATTCCCCGAAATATGTATGGGTACACTCGCGTCAATCGCATTTTTCGGTCTTATTGCAGTTTGTTGCGGAACGATGCTTAACTCCGTGCTTATGTTCGTTGCGGTTTGCGTAGCTTATCCGCTTTCCGCAATCTTTATCAAGGGTACTGTTGTGGGTTGTTTTGACGGCTTTTATGTTGGCATTTTCAAAGACAGCGTCATTATGAATGCGCTCAATCCGCTTGCCGCATATGACGGAATAAATGTTATTTACTGGCTGATTTTCTCGGTTGTATGTATTGCCCTCGGTGCTTTTCTTGCAAAGAAAAGAAAGGCGGAAAGAGCTCAGTCGGCATTTGCATTCCACCTTCCGTGCTACATAATCAAGGTGCTTGTTTCATTCCTTGCAGGTATGTTCCTCGGTGTTCTTTTCGGTTCAATGAATGTTTTCGGCGGATATGCGGGTTTTGTTTTCGGATTTATTCTTGCAAGCGTTCCCGTTTACATAATCGTTCATCTTATTTTGTACAGAGGCTTTTCAAAGCTTATCAAAACTTCGATTCCGCTCGGTGCGTTAATTATTGTAAGCTGCGTCGGTGTTGCTCTCTGCTGTTTTGACGCATTCGGCTACAACAGCTATGTACCGAAAGCTCAGGATATCAAGAGTGCCGGATTCTATGACGCAAATTCAAACTATCAGGCAAAAGGCAGTGCTGTCGGCAAAAATCTTAAAGATATGGCTGACGATATTACAGACAAAGACACAATCACTTTTATCACCAACTCACATTCAAATCTTATCAACAAGCGTGACTATTCAATTCAGAACAAGTTCAAGAACACATGGGTTTCAATGTTTACGGACAACTTTCTGTTTTTTAGCAAAGAGCTTTCGCAGCCATACTGCGGATATGCATACAAGCTCAATGATGGTCGCATTATTACAAGGGCATACAACAGATTCAACGCATTTTATAATTCAGATACCCTATACGATGACGACAACACGGATATAATAAATTCAAAGGGTTATATCAAAACCTACAGTCCTATTGCAAAGGCGGAATACGATGATTTAAGTGAATTTGCAGTTTTTGGATTTAACCGCAAGGATACGGAGAAAAAGCACGCTGACTTGGTTGTAAACCGCATTGCTTCAGGCTATTACGGTGATGACAGCCAGTCAGTTGCACTCACAGGCCCCGGCGAGACATACAAACGCATCAAGGATGCTTTTCTTAAAGATATTGACAACTGCAATGATGAAGAATTTAAAAAAGTTGTCGGATACAGTAACACATTCTACGGTTCAGCCGACCCTGATTATTCAGATTACAGTACACTCGTTGAATCCATTCCCGATGTTGTATGTGTAATACAGCTTGCAACAGGCGCACCCTACAATATTTACATTTCAGACCTGTCATCCTATTACAAATCTGCAGATTCCGACACTGCTTACACAACCGCATCCTATGTTATTCCGAGAAGCTTTACAAAGACAATTGAGGTTTTGCAGGATCTCGGTATGCTCGACAAAAATATGTATGTCAAGGCAAACGATGATTATAACGGAACAAGTATAATCACATATGACGATTATTATGATGATTCTGATTACTCAGACAGCGTATCGGGCATTGACGACAGCGAATATTGATACAGGCATTACACTACAGGAAAGCAGGATTTTAAATGGAACTTTACAACGGACGACCAACCGACTTAACAGGCAGAGAAGACCGCGAAATCAGAGTATATGACCTTCTCGACAGCCTTGGAATTGAATATCAGCGAACCGACCACGGACACGCTGACACAATGGAGGCTTGCAACGAGATTGACGCTGTGCTTGATGTGCTGATTTGCAAGAATCTTTTTCTGTGCAACAGGCAAAAAACCGACTTCTATCTTCTTATGATGCCGGGTGACAAACCTTTTAAAACAAAGGAGCTGTCAAAGCAAATCGGAAGTGCAAGACTTTCGTTTGCATCTCCCGAATTTATGCTTGAATTTCTCGACATTAAACCCGGTGCGGTGAGCGTTATGGGGCTTATGAATGACAAGGACAACCGAGTAAGACTTCTTGTTGATGAAGATGTTTTGAAAGGCGAATATGTCGGCTGTCATCCGTGTGTAAACACCTCAAGTTTAAAAATCAAAACAGCCGATGTTTTCGGAAAGTATCTTGATGCGGTTCACCACACCGCAACAACCGTAAAGCTTATCGGTGAAGATTAAGTGTAGAAATCATTAAAAGTATTAAACGGCAACGGGATAAATTTTTCCGTTGCCGTTTCGTTTTTACAGAACATAACTGCCCCCGAACCTTTGAAAGATTCGGGGGCAGTTGTCTGAATATTAAGAAAAATGAGTGTCAATTATTTGATTTACTTTTCAAACTTTTTTCTGTAAGAAAGAAACAATGCACCGCCTGCAATAACAGCAGATAATGTGAATAACATTGTTGTAATCGGACTGCCTGTCGGAACAGAACCGTTATCGTTCATCACAGTATTCTTAGTTGCATTATCCTTGGTTGCAGTATCGTTCGTGCTTTGATGATTAAAATAAACATCAAATGAGAATTGAACATTTTTATTATAGCCTGTCGGTGTTGTAATACCGAAGCAATCGTCAACATCGGCAACGAAATTAACACGCAAAACCTGATTCGGCTCTGTAAGGCTCGATACAGTTGAAGAATAAACATCCATAAACTCCGTACCGTCAAGAACGGTTGTGTAGAGCTTGCCTGTTTTTGTATCCTTGATTGTTATTTTAGTACCGCTTACATCGGGCTGAAAATTATAATAGGTTTTTCCGTCATACACATAAGAATCAGTAATATCCGCCTTTGTGTAGTTAAGCTTTCCAGGAGTTATTGAAACAACCTTGTAAAGCTCTTCGCCTGTTGATTCAAACGGATAATCATGAGCCGAGCTATCATCGGGATCTTCGGGTTCATCCATAATCAGATTATCAACCGCATAATCACTTGTGGTTATTGTATAAGTTGTCATGAGGTTTTTATAGCTGACATTAACCGTATATTCCCTGTCAATCTGCTTTTCAAGAGAAATGCAATAGCTGTAATACCATCTTAGATTTTCTTCATACGGTGTATCAAGTTCAAGATTGCCTGCGGTATCAAGAGCTGTTCGCATTACCTCGCCGTAATTAAACGGATCGGAAACTTCTGCGGTACAGTCGGCTGGATCAACACTTTCCGAAGAACCGTCATTGTAAACCACTTCAAGCTTTGCATCCGAAAGGTCAAGCATCGGGTTAAAGCTGTATGCGTTCATTTTGTCGGCAAAAGCATAGTAATGCTCGCTGTCTGCATAAACATTTTTAACTGATTCGGGCGGAAGAATAACATCTTCCCAAAAATAGGTTTTTGACGGAGGCTCAATTATCTTAAGCTCCACGGGTGTTTTTGCCTCATCGGGAGTTGCCGAATTGTCTTCAGCCGCAAATGCGGTTAAAGCACACGAAAAAGTAAGCAGAGCTGCGATTGCGAGGGATAATAATTTTTTCATAATAATTCCTCCTCGTATAATGACTTTTGATGCACAATGTATGCACCTTGTTTAATAAGCTGCTGAACAAATATTGTTTAAACAACTTTGTAAATATTAAAATACAATTTATGCCATTTGTAATCGCCACTTACAAAATACCCATCCATAAAATGCTGCAAAATTTTCAGCAGTTCAATCGCATTCGCCGAAACCGCCGCCGTGGCTATAGGTATGAAATTTTTCACACCAATCTATGTTTCAATTAGTATTTATCGTATGAGAATGCATTATAAGAATCAGTAAGGTGCTGTTTCTTCTGTGTTTCGCTATAACTATTCCAAAGCTTTGGATAGCCGTCAACAGAACAGTAAACAAACTGACTGTACATATGTGCATTTACACAATTTCCGAGCACACTCATATTTGTGGCATTATATGCCTGTTTTGTTGTTCTTCCGGTATTATTGTAATAATAGTATTCCAATCCCCGACTTTCAAGAGCCAAATGAGCACAAGAGTATCCACGAACATTCAAAACTGTGCCGTCATAATTCAATGTATAGTTTTCGCAGTCAAGATAACGGTCAACATTTGAGGTTGACAATTCAACGGCATTAATTATATATTTCTTAGCAGATTTGTCATAGAAATAAGTCAGTTGATTCGGGATATAAGTTCTATGATCATCAAATCCGACTAACGAGAACTTTCCGTTCTTAAAGGTATACACCTTTGCATTCAAATAGTATTCCTTATCTCCTGCTTCCTGTACTATAAGCTCGGGAACACCGTCAAAATCGAGATCGGCAAACTGCACACCAGCCAAAGCAACATTTCCTACCTTGAGTTCAGGTAACCATTCCGATTCATGCTTGAGCAGATAATCTATGTATGCATCTCTTGTTTTATCTGTAGTCTTATACTTAAATGTCACACCTGACGGATTATAGATACTTGTAAATTTCTTGCCGTCCTTAGAAACACATCTTACGGTATAAGTGTAGGTTTGTCCTGCTTTTACATTTTTATGAGTGTAATAATTATTTGTTGTATCAGCAAGCTTTTTCCACGAACCTTTTTCTTTTACATAAACACGATACTTTGAATTATCTTCGCAAACATCTGTCCATGAAACTGTAATTCCGCCATGCATTGAGTCAACACGAACAATCTCCGGACATTCATTGCCTAAATTCGCCTTAGAACCTTTTGTATCATAACCGCTCTGAAAAACCTTGCCGTTACTTGAAATGCAACGAACAGTATAAATATACTGACCGTTTACGGAATTATCTTTTATGCTTAGTTCTCTTGATACAAGTCCCATATCAAGATAGCTGTTACCCGTTGTATCGGCAAGTTTGTTCCAACCCTCACCGTCTTTGTAGTACACACGGTACTTCTCTGCACCTGCAACCTTGTTCCATGTCAGCTTTACGCCGTCATATGTGACCTCAGTTTTTGAAATTTTCGGTGTGGCAACATATTTTGCGCTCATTCCCACAGGGTCATAACCGCTCAAATACTTTTTAGCGTCGGAGCTGATTGCTCTTACAGTGTATGTATAGGTTTTATTCGGCTGTAAATTTTTATGTGTCACAACACCTGTTTTGGTATCGCATACTTTTGTCCAGCCCTTACCTTCTGTTTTGCAGTACAATCTGTAATTTGTATTGTTTTCAGTCTCCCAAATCACCTTAATACCGCCGTTTACAACATTGGTTTCAAGTATTTTAGGAGCTTGATTATATCTGATACTTGAGCCTTTTGGGTTAAATCCACTCTCAAAACTCTTTCCGTCATCACTTATACATCTTACAGTATAAGTATAGGTTCCCACACCAACAGATTTATCAACTATAGAATTAGAAGTCGTATCTGATACTCTGAACCAATCTGACGAATTTTTATGATAAATTCTATACTTTGATGCACCGTTTACTTTGTTCCATGTAATTTTCACACCGCCGTTTACATTTTCAAGCTTTGAAATTTCGGGGGCGGCAATATATTTTACACTTTTGCCCTTTGAATCATAACCGCTTGTAAAGCTCTTTCCGTCAGCAGAAATACATCTTACAGTATAGGTGTAATTCCTGCCAGATGAAACATCCTTGTCGATATATGAGGTTGAAGTTGTATCGACCATTCGTGTCCAACCTTTACGACCCTTGTAGTAAACTCTGTACTTAGCCGCACCGCTTACTTTGTTCCATGTAAGCTTTACACCGCCGTAAACGCTTTCGGCCTTTGAAATTTTCGGAGTAGCCAAGCTTGCCCTTGCAACCTGTGCATACTGCACGGGTGTGTTAAGCGGTTCAACCGCATTTGCAGGAACTGCCGAAACCGCAACCGCAGACATCGACATTACCGCCGCCATAGCTATAGGTAAAAACTTTTTCATAGTTATCCCTCACTTTGTAAATATTCTACGCATTATTAAAAACTTTCGCTAAATTTTTATGCAGGTTAATTGTAACATTAAATGATATAAAAAGCAATACATCTTGATAAACTATCACAAATTTTTAAGCTAAAATAAATAAACCGTTCACAAAAGCGAGAACGGTTTATTTTATATATTCTGTTGATGTTTTGAATTATTTAAAATAATTTCTGCGTTTTGCAAAAATTACTGCACAACCTGCAAGCATTGCAGCTGCAAGGAATATTGCAATGCTGTTCTGTCCTGTCTGAACTGCACCACTGTTGTTCTGTGAATTGCTCGGCGTGTCCTTTGTTGCTGTGTCGCTTGTTGAAACAGGCTTAGTTGCCGAAGTTGCAGAAGTTGTATCGGGTACTGTTACAGGTTCGTCAACTGTTGCAACCGAAGTTGTAGGCTCAGTAGGAACCGTTGTATTCGGTTTATTAGATTCCAAACCAAAATTCATCTTTGACAATTCTTCAAGAATACTATCGTCAATAACTCCGCTTTCGTAAGCATTCTTCATTGTGTAAATTTTGCCGTTGTTGTAAACGAGCAACTCATCAGCTGCAGTATATGAGTAGGTATAGTTGCCAAGCTGTGTTTCATAAGCCACCGATGGGTAATTCAAATCGTCAGTATGCTCAAAATATACACTTCCATTTTCATTTCCTCCGACAATGCGGATTTCAAGCTCTGTAGGCTTTGTATCTGTATAGTAGTTGTCGAGCATAGCCTGTTTGATTATCGCCTGCATATCTTTTGCAGGTGCTTCATCAGGAGTTGCCGCAAAGGCGGTAACGGTTACTGCACAGCACATCATAACTGCGATTAAGATTGATAATAATTTTTTCACGAAATTTCATCCTCTTTTCTTCTAAAACTAAGCTGACTGTCAGCTTATACTAGGATTTTAGCAAAAAAAGGGGTGATTTTCAAGCAACTTTAGTTTACAAAAAATGCCACCCTCGTTGATGAAGGTGGCATAAATGTTAATTTTAGTTGTCAAATCAAACTGGGTGAACCATATTTTTCTTGTCAAGCTTGTCGCCGTTGATGCCAACCTTGGCATTTCTTCTCTTTTCAAAGAAGTCGAGGGCAACCTTCGGGAACTGTGCATAAGAAAGAACATCCTCAGGCTGTTCAATCCACTGCTCAATCTCGCCACGGAGCTTATCAAGCTCAGGCTTAAGCTGATCTGCAGGACGGCCTTTGATAATCTTCTTGTCACCGATAATCTTCTTCTGGAACTGAGGATCAATCGGCATTGGAGTTGTACCGTACTCACCGGCAACAAGTCCCTTGAACTCGTTTGTGCACATTGAGTAGCGCTTGCCTGTGATTACATTGAATACAGCCTGTGTGCCGACAATCTGTGATGTCGGAGTAACAAGCGGAGGATAACCTGAATCCTTACGAACACGGGGTACTTCTGCAAGAACTTCATCAAGCTTGTCTTCTTTACCGGCCTGCTTGAGCTGTGAAAGAAGGTTGGAAAGCATACCGCCGGGAACCTGATAGATAAGAGCGTTAGCGTCTGTTGCGAGCATCTTAGGATCAAGAAGTCCTGACTTGATGTACTTCTCACGGAGAGTCATGAAGTAAGCACGGATGTCAGAGAACTGTTTAAGGTCAAGACCTGTGTCGAACTCTGTGCCTGAAAGAGCGGCAACCATTGACTCTGTAGGTGCGTGTGATGTACCGAGAGCGAGTGGGCTGATTGCTGTGTCAATGCCGTCGGCACCTGCCTCAACACCCTTCAAAAGACACATTGATGCAAGACCTGATGTGTAGTGGGTGTGGAGCTGAAGCGGAAGCTCCGGAACAGCGGCTTTGATAGCCTTTACAAGGCTTTCGGTTCTTGTCGGAGTAAGAAGAGCAGCCATATCCTTGATACAGATTGAATCTGCACCTGCGTCTGCAATTCTCTTAGCATACTCAACATAGTATTCATCTGTGAATACAGGACCTGTTGTGTAGCTGATAGCAACCTGTGCATGACCGCCTTCTTTATTAGCGGCCTTGATAGCTGTTTTAAGATTCTTGATGTCGTTAAGAGCATCAAAAATACGGATAATGTCAATACCGTTTGCGATTGAACGCTGAACAAGGTACTCAACGCAGTCATCGGCATAGTGACGATAACCGAGCATATTCTGTCCTCTGAAAAGCATCTGGAGCTTTGTGTTAGGGCAATGTTCTCTGATTGTGCGGAGTCTGTCCCACGGATCTTCGTTTAAGAATCTGAGGCATGAGTCATATGTTGCACCGCCCCAGCATTCGAGTGAGTAATAACCGATTTTATCGAGTTTGTCAAGAACAGGGAGCATTTCCTCTGTTGTCATTCTTGTTGCAATGAGTGACTGATGAGCGTCACGCAGAGCAGTTTCGGTAACTCTGATTTTTTTTGCCATTTTACAGCATCCCTTTCTCCGAATTATTGATTAGTTAAGTGTTACGAGAACCTTACCTGAGTCAACTGACTCACCCTTTGCAACATCAACTGTTGCAACTGTGCCGTCCTGCGGAGCCTTAACGGGAGTTTCCATCTTCATAGCCTCGATGAATACGAGGTCATCTCCGGCCTTAACAGCCTGTCCTGCCGAAACAACAACATTAACAACTGTACCGGGCATAGGAGCCTTTACAACAACAGAACCCTGAGCACCTGCGGGAGCTGCCGGCTTTGCTGCAGGAGCGGGAGCGGCTGCAGGAGCAGGAGCGGCTGCTGCGGGAGCTGAAGAGCCACCGAGTTCTTCAACCTGAACATCATATGCGTTACCGTTTACTGTAATTCTTAAATTCTTCATTTTTAGTATCCCCTTTTATTTTAACAAGTAATCATTTATCAGATAGTTGAATGCTTCTTTGAAAGTGTTGAAACACGCTTGCCCGAAAGCATATCAAGAGCAGAAATAAGAGTCTGACGGAGCTGAGCTTCTTCAACAATACCGTCAACATAGCCGTTCTGAGCGGCATTGTAAGCAGAAAGATTCTCGTCAGCAAACTTCTGAGCAACCTCAGCCTGCTTATCTGTGGCAACATTCATAACTTCGGGAGCCATAATGAATGCGGCAGCCTCAACATTAACAGGTGAAATAACCGCATCTGGAAGTGCGTAAACAACATCTGCATTAGCGCCTGTGCCTGCAAGAGCAACATAGCCTGAACCGATTGCCTTGCCTGTAACAACAGAAATCTTAACTGTTGTTGCCTCAGCATAAGCGGCTGATGCCTTTGTTGCCGACTTGATTGACTCAAAGCCCGGGCAGTTTACGAATGTTACAACAGGAAGTGAGAAAGCGTCGCAGAAACGAACAAACTTTGCTACCTTGTTTGCAGACTTGCAACCAAGCTCCTTGCCCTTTGTAACAACAATACCTACAACCTGACCGCCGAGTCTTGCAAAACGAACATTTGCTTCCTTGCCGTAATCATTGAAGAGCTTTACAATGCTGTTGCCGTCAACTGTTCTGCTGACTACACAACCGCAGCCGTCCTCTGCCGGAGCTTCTTCAAATGACTGAGGAGCCATTGTGAGGTTATTTGACGGAAGATAAAGGATAAGTTCCTTTGCAGCCTTGATTGCCTTGTCTGCATCGTCACAAACGATTGAGGCAATACCGTTTTCAGCATTGTAAGCGGCATCGGAATGCTTGCCTGTTACCGAAAGTGAAAGCTGTGCGTCTTTGCTCATGATAACGATGTCTGCGCTTGCGGCGTTAAGAGCGTTTGTTCCGAGGCAAGTGCCGAGAACAACCGAAATCTGCGGTACAACACCCGAAAGTGACGCAGCCGCATTGAGAACATCACCGCAACCTGCGAGAAGCTCTGTACCCTGATTAAGTCTGCCGCCAACGCTGTCATAGAAACCTACAACAGGAGCGCCTGTCTTGAGTGCAAGACCATACAGCTTTTTAAGCTTGGCAGCCTGTGCCTTACTCATGGCACCGCCGCAAATGTCGCTGTTCTGTGCAAACGCATAAACAGGCATACCTTCTACTGTTCCAAAGCCTGCAACAACCTCGGCAAAACCTTCACCGGATTTTGCAAAGGCATCAATTTCACAAAAGCTGTCTGCATCAAAAAACGCCGTAATTGTCTTATAAGCGGAAGTTGCGGCAATTTCAGCCTTTGCCTGATTGATCTTTTCAATACTCATCTTAAAATCCTCCAATACCATGTATTGAATATGCACGAAAACTGAGCGTGCATACTAATTTTCTACACGATACATTATACTCTATAATCTTCAAAAGTACAAGAAAAACACGCTGTACTATTTCAATTTTGAACACATTTAATAGTTATTACACCAAAACCGTAAATTTATTGTCAAATTAACGAATAGTTTTATTCACCGTTTCGGAAGTATTTTTCAAAAACAGAAAATTAAAGCTGTTTGCCGTTTAAAAACGGGTTTGCAAGCAGTTTTTTAACCTCTTGTTCGGTCAAATCTCTCCAGTCACCCTGTTTAAGCATACCCATTTTTACACCGCCGATCTGGGTGCGTTTGAGTCTTGCAACCTCAAGCCCGACAGCCTCGCACATTCTTCTGATTTCACGGTTCTTACCCTCGTGAAGAATCATTTCAAGAACTACTCTGCCCTGCTCCTTGTGAATTACACGGACATATGCAGGAGCGGTTTTCCTGCCGTCAAGCTCAACGCCTGTTTCAAGCTTTACAAGCTGATCCTCGTCAATTGACGGACGAACGGTTACTCTGTAAATCTTGTAAACATTGTTTTTCGGGTGCATAACCTTGTTTGCAAAGTCACCGTCATTTGTAAAAACAAGCATACCCTCGCTGTCTTTGTCAAGTCTGCCTATCGGATAAACTCGCTCGCCGACATTCTCAACAAGCTGTGCAACGCACTTTCTGCCACGCTCATCATTCATTGTGGTAATGAATCCACGGGGCTTGTTGAGCATAATATATCGGTAATTACCGCCCTTCGGCACAACAATTCTCTTGCCTCTTACAAACACCTTGTCTGTAGGAAGAACCTTATCGCCGAGAATTGCGGTTTTGCCGTTCACCTTGACATGACCGCCGAGAATAAGCTCCTCGGCCTTTCGCCTTGACGCAATACCGCATTGCGCTATGAATTTCTGAAGTCTTATAGGTTCAATTTTAGCCATATGTAAATTCCTTTTTATTAAAATTTTCTGTATATTTAAGCTGTCACGAAAACAGATTTCCTATTGCCGAAAATATTGACACACTCTTTTTATCCGATTTAATCTTTTCGCCTGCAACAATGCTGCATTTATAAAGCAGCTTTCCGCCGAGTGTGTATTCAATTCTGCCGACCGATTCGTTCTTTTCAATCGGAGCATACAAAAAGCTGTCTATGAAGATTTTCTTCTTGATTTTATCGCAGTCCTCACGCTTTAAAACGATTGTGTTGTTCTTCTCACCTGTAACCGTTACGCTGTCCTTATCACCGCCCACGCACGGAATATCGGCACAAAAGTCAGCGTCCTTGCAGTCAACTCCCCTGTACTTTTCAAAAGCGTAATCATAAAGAGAAATATGGTCATTCCAATCGTTGCGGTCATTCAGAGTGACGCACACAAGCGTTACACCGTCTTTTTTTGCAGAGGAAACAAGGCATCGCCCTGCCGCCGTTGTATAGCCTGTTTTTCCGCCTGTACAGTAGGGATAAAGCGACAAAAGCCTGTTATGATTTGCATATGCGGTTTTCTTTGATTTCGGTTCAAGAAATTCAACGGTCACGCTCTTCTTAGCCGTAAGATTTGCAAAATCGTCATTTTCAAGTGCATATGACATAAGCAGAGCCATATCCTTTGCACTTGAGTAATGGTTGTCATCGTCAAGTCCGCTCGGCGTTACAAAATTGGTATTCGTCATACCGATTTGCTTTGCCTTTTCATTCATTCGCTGTGAAAACTTTTCGGGACTGTCCGAAATCGTATATGCCGCCGCATTCGCCGCATCATTGCCCGACGCCATCATCATTCCTGACGCAAGGTCCGAAAGTCGGACTTTTTCACCTACTTTAAGATACATCGAACTGCCCTCGGCAACCATTTCCTGTTTGAAGGTTACTTCGCTGTTACAGGATGCCGCCTCCTCAAGCGTTATGAGAGATGTCATAATCTTTGTGGTGCTCGCAGGTTTCATTCTTTCATCTGCATTTTTTGAACAGATAACCGTGTTGTTATCGGGACTGTACAGGACAAATGCCTGTGCAGAAGTTGTGGGAGGAGTATCCTCCGCAGTTTTTGCGCCCATAAGCACAAACGGCATAACAAAGCACACCGCAAGCGAGATTATTTTTTTCATAAGGACACCCCCTGCATAAATCTATGCCGAGGGGTGCTGCAATATTACGAATCAGCCGTCAATATCATCCTGTGTGATTTCGGAAAAATCGTCTGCGGATTCGCTCTTATCCTTTTTGAAAACTCCCTTTACTTTTTTGAGAACATCGGGAATCATATTAACGAGCTTGTCGGCTGTGCCTTCTTCACTATCAACGGAAACAAGCCTTACATCGCCCTGATAAACGGTAAGAAAGGCAACAGGCTGAATAGTAACACCCGCACCGCTTCCGCCGCCAAAGCAGTCCTTGTTTTCTTTTTTTGTGGGCAAATCAGAACCGCCTGACGCAAAGCCGTAGCTTACCTTTGAAACAGGAATGATGAGTGTACCGTCAGGCGAGGTAATTGGATCGCCGATGATAGTATTGACATCAATCATTTCCTTAATTTTTTCCATTGTAGTATTCATCAGATTACCGATAGGATGTTCCATAGCCATTCTCCTTTTTTATATTTATATAAATCATCAGTTATTTATAGTTCGTTTCTCACTTCTGCAAGAAGCTTAAGTCCCTTGATTCCGTGCTTAACGACAAGACCGATAAGTCGGAATGCGAAAATTCTTGCGGCAAAGTCAAAGTTAATTTCAGTTTCTGCTTTTTCCGAAAAATTCGGATTTATGTCAATTCCGTAGCCTTTGCATTTTACAACACGGACAATTGTGCCTACTGCCGGATAAACAACGGCACAGTATTTGCCGTATTTTATAGCCGTGTCAGCCGCATCGTCACCTGCAACGCTGATACTCAGCGAGAATTTTTTAATCAGTATGTGACTGAAAAAATCCTGCAATGCCGATACTGCAAGCTCTGCAACTCTTTTTATCAGGTTCAAAAGCCACTCAATGCCGTATTTTTTAATAAGGCTCGGCTTTTTTTCTGTCGCTTTTTTAGGCTGTTCGGTTTTCGGAGTTTGTTTTTTAACTTTCTTCTTCTTTTCTTTTTTAGGCTTTGCCGGCACAAGCTGCAGCTTTACAAAGCCGATATACACGGCACACCAAAACTTCTCTTTATATGATGCACGCAAAGTAATCGGAATAAACATCACAAGCGCAACAAACAGAGCAATTCCGAGTAAAATATATAACCAAAGCAAGGGTATTCCCCCTAATTTTTACTGTTTGTCATCAGGCTGTATCGAAAACAAATCCATCTGTTCTCCGCCGTTTTCGATTTTCTCCTGTTCTTCACCGTTTTCTTCGGACTCCTTGTCCTCTTCACTTTCGGGAAGCGGAGGAAGTTCGTCAAGACTTGAAATGTTAAAGCAACGCAAAAAGTTTTCGGTTGTGCCGTAAAGCAACGGTCTGCCCGGTAGCTCAAGTCTGCCCTTTTCTTCAACAAGTCCCTTTGTCGTCAAACTGCCGATTACACCACTGCAGTCAACACCGCGCACCTGCTCGACAAAAGCCTTTGTAACAGGCTGATTGTATGCAACAACCGCAAGGACTTCAAGAGCCGCCTGTGAAAGCGGAGTGTTCCTCCTCAAATCCATAACGGTACGAATCTGCGGAGCAAATTCCTTTTTTGAAACCATCTGACAGGAATTGTCAAGCAATATTATAGTTATGCCCCGTCCTGCTGCCTCATAATCATCAATCAGTGCAGAAATATGCTCTTTAACCTTTTTTTCGGAAATTTCAAGTGCCTGCGCTATTCGTGAAAATTCAACCGACGCACCGTTTGCGAACAAAATCGCCTCAATCGCACCACGAATATTTTCAACAGCCATTACTGCACCTCCTCATTTTCATTGTTTTCGTCCTCGTCAACCTGTGGCAAAGGCATTGCGTTTTTATCCTCAATCATATGAACAACGGCATTTTCACCACTGCCCTCAATTCTGATACGCTTACCCTTTACAAGCTCCAGCGTTGCAAGAAATGTTGCCACAAGGTCGCTTTTGCCCTCGCACACCTCAAAAATTTCATGATATTCAAGCCTTTTGCCGTGCCATAACCTTCTCATAAGATGGATAATCTTACTGTTTACCGACACGATTTTATGCGACACAATACCCGAAAATGCGTCTTTTGACGGTGGAAGCTTACGCTTGCCTCGTCCGACTGCGCTGACATATGCCTTTGCAATATCCTCACTCGGATGAATTCGGTTATATGTCAAGTCAAATTCAACGGGAGAAGCCTCTCTGTAAAAGCTGTCAAAGTCATAAATATCGCCCAGCTTTGCCGCCATTTCACGGCAGACTGCATATTCAAGAAGCTGTCCCGAAAGTTCTTTCTTGAGCTCTTCAGCCTCTTCCTCATATTTTGGCAGGAGCATTACAGACTTGATATATACAAGCCTTGATGCCATTGTCAGAAATTCCGATGCGATATCCATCTGATTTTCCTGCATCATATTAATCTGCTCCATGTACTGGTCGAGCAATTCGGAAATGCTGATGTCGTAAATATCTATTTTATTTTTAGAAATCAGCGTCAGCAACAGGTCAAGAGGACCTTCAAATGCCGACAGCTTATATTGAAGTTGTTGTGTTTCCATAGATAATTTCTTTGCTGTAATTTTTGTTGCGGATGATTAAATTAACCGACAAACGGCATGTACGGCAGGCTTGCAAGCCAGCTGATGAAGTTGAGAATCTGATTGCTCACCCAGTTAATCGGTGTGTTGAGAACTCCTACATATAGGAGAACAAAAAGACCGATGAAGAAATACATCTGATATCTGTAAAAAAACTCAACAGCCTTGTCGGGCAAAAATACGAACAGAACCTTTGAACCGTCAAGCGGAGGAATGGGAATAAGGTTGAACACTGCAAGTCCGACATTACACGAAATGTAGAAGCTTAAGAATTGAACAACATATCCTCCGATTGTCGAAAGCGGAAATGCGCCTGTAAAAAGGATAATCGGATAATAAATGAGAAGTCCTGCCAATGCGGCAACGATATTTGCAATCGGTCCCATAATTGCGGTGATTGCCATACCGACCTTTGGATTTTTAAAATTTCTCGGATCAATCGGAACAGGCTTTGCCCAACCGAATCCGAACAAAAGCATACACAAAGCACCCATAGGGTCAATGTGGCTGAGCGGATTGAGTGAAAGTCTGCCTCTGCCCTTTACAGCCTTGTCGCCGAGAAGTGACGCCGTGAAAGCGTGCGCCCATTCATGAAATGGGAGAATTAAAAATATGATGACAAGCACAGCCAATATTTCGGCAATTACGGCACCGAAGTCGAGATTTCCGTTTCTGATTCCGTTAAGTAATAATGAGAGCATAAGAGCCTCCTGAAATTCAAAATTTTAGGTAACAATCGTGTAACTATATTTATTTCTCATTATATAATAATTCGTCAAAAATTACAAGAGCAAAAAACAAGTTGAGAAATTTTCAAAAAACACTTGCATTTTCTCTCATTTTCTGTTATTATAACAAAGTTAGAAATAGAATTAGTTTTCTTTAAGGAGGTGCAGACGCATGGCAAAATGTGAATTCTGCGGTAAGGATGTAAAGTTCGGTATTAAGGTATCTCACTCACACAGAAGATCAAACAGAACATGGAAGCCCAACGTACAGCGTGTTAAGGCTATTGTTGACGGTTCACCAAAGCGTGTATATGCTTGCACCCGTTGTTTGCGTTCAGGTAAGGTTACCAGAGCTAACTGATTTTACAGATTACGAAACAGCTCCACTATTTACGGTGGAGCTGTTTTTTTTGTATTTTTATCAGGATTATAAACCTCAATCACGGCACAGAAAGAGGGCTGACCTTTGTTTGGTCAGCCCTCTTAATTATTAGTCTTTATCAGCCGTTAAAGGATTTCTTCCTTCTTACGAAGAACGAACATTACACAAGTTGAGCCGATGAGAAGTGTAAGAATTACAACAGCCAGAGGAGCTTCACCTGTCTGGACAACGCCGTCATTGCCGCCGTTGCTGTCGGGTGTATCGGGAGTGTCGGATGTTGAATTGATTTTCTCTGTTACAAATTCTGTCGCAGAAGTCTGCGCAGGGATTTGCGTTGGCTTCTCGGTTGAAGCCGCTTGAGAAGTCGCTGTTGAAGATTCTGTTGACGGAGCCTCTGTCGTTTCAACCGTAGTAGGAGCAGTAGTTGTAGCAGGCTCAACATAAGTTGAAAGTGTAAGCATTGTAGAAAGGTCAACCTTTGCAGTGGCAACAGGGTCTTTTTTTACAATTTCCTTATCAACAAGAACAACTTCCTTGTCACTGTCTGTCATTTCGGTGTCAGGATCAAGCTCAGAAACACGAAGTACCTGAACAACAAGGTCAACAGTTGTAGAAACCGGAGCGACCTTTGAAATATCCTTTACATCAAAAACAATCCTTGCAAAAGGAGTTTTTTCACTGAAATTATAGAGCGAAAGGTCGCTTGCACAGAATCTAACATAACCTGTGCCGTCATCCTCATCACACAAGTTGACATAAGCGCCCTTGCCGTTCATTACAGGACAAACAGATTTTACATTGTTATCTTTTGAAAGGGAAAGAATTGCCGTGTCATACGAAATGTACCACTGTGTGTCAAGAACATTCTCAGCGGACTCTAAATTGTATGTAACCGTTACCTGATTTGTAGTCGGGTTGTACTGTGCAGTTGCCATCGGAAAATAATTTGATGTTGCATTAACTGTGAGTGCAAGCGAAGAAGCTTCGGAAGGCGAAGTTGCAGCAGTTGATTCGACACCAGACTCTGTAGCCGCCGGTTCTGTCGCAGCTTTTGCGGAAGGAGCAGTTGTTGTTTCCTCCAAGGCAGTGTATTCTGTGGGAAACACACCGTCTTCGCCGTAATAATCACCGCTCTTAAGCTTTTCCTTTACAGGAACAGTACCGTACTCGCCGTTACCGTAGTAGTAGAACCATTCACCTGAACAGACTGATTTGCCCTCATCGTCAACAGATGTGCTGTCGGGATTGATGACATAAATCATATTATCAAAGTTTTTTACACCTTCAGGATAATAGTCGGATTTTTTAGCATCATAACCGACCAAAGCTATATCGGTTGTCTTATAAGCAGGAGCAATCTCAGAATTGCTTGAGCCGTCAGCTCCGTCAATAACATTATTCCAGATTACATTGTCAACATCCGTCGGAACATCACAATAGTATACATTCGGGACATCGGCTTTCTGAGCACAGTAACCGGGGAAAGCAGAAGGGCTGTCAGAACCGCTCTGCCAAAAAATATCTGTATCTGATGCGAACTCGTTTTCCCAGTAAGCAGGTTTATAGAAATATATACGGTAAGTCTTCGTGCCTTCAGAAGGAACATATCTGCCTTCATCGTCCGTATCGGCAGAAACGCTGACTGCAGCAACTGCAATCATTGCCATTGTAAGCATAACAGCCAATAAAAGACTTATAACTTTTTTGGACATTTTAAATATCCTCCTTATGAATTTCCGACACCATACTTGCATCTGTATGCTTATTATAGTATAAAACGCAGTAAAAATCAAGTGTTACAGGGAATTTTGAGTCTTAATCTCAATGTAATAACAGACAAATTTTTGTGTTAAATTCCACCAAATTTGCATTTTACGGAATTTTGGCATATTTTCAACCGTAATATCCGCTTATTCAGTCATACATAAGAGAACAAATAATAAACAGTAAAGCAAAAATGCCCTCCGATTGGAGGGCATAAGCAATTATATTTATATATAATTATTCAAGTGAGATTATTCAAATCTCTTGCGTGTGTAAAGAACTGCACCGCCTGCAATAAGAACAACTACGAGAGCTGCAGCTGCTGTTGCAACGCCTGTCTGAACTGCGCCGTTGTCACTTGTAGGTGTTGTGTCTGATGTAGAAACTGAATCTGCTGAAGATGTAGCATTCTTATCAGGAGCGGGAACTGTAGCAGTTGGGTTTGTGTTGCCACCGTTGTTGTTGGCACCGTTATTGTTGGCACCGTTGTTGTTGCCACCGTTGTTGTTGTTGCCACCGTTATTGTTGCCGCCGTTGTTGTCGTCCGGAACTTGTGGCTTATTCGGCTGTATAGGTGTAGCAGGTTTAGCATCTTTGTCAAGAACATTGACTACACCATTATCCTTAGCCATTTCATAGTTAGGAAGTCCGCCGTACTCATATTTGCCATCTGCGTTCTTACCATAGAAGAAGTAGAAGTTACCGCCGTAAGATACCTTACCGCTGAGATCATTAACATCAGAGTTTTCAGGATCAATAACGAAAATCATGTTATCGAATGTCATTGAGATACCGAGGTCATACTCTGTCTCGATAAAGAAGTTATCCTTGAAGTTGCCGAGGAACGACTTATCATTACCCTCAACAGCCTCCTGAGCCTTTGTCCAGAACTCACTGTCTAACATATTGTCATAGTAATCGTCATCACCATCCGAATAGTACTGACAAGTCACATCCTTTGTCTGAGCAGCAGCCTCGAACTGTTCCTTGCTGTACTGATAAGTTCCATCAGTATATTTCTCACCGCCGTTAAGGTAGTTGTTGAAAATAATATTAGGTGCATCTGCAGGAAGGTCAATATAGAAGAGGTTAGCGTCTGCATCGTAAACCTGCATCTTGTATCCCGGCCACGGAGCACCATGTGATGTGCCGTCCTTAGACTCGCAAGCGTCTGTACCGCTCCACCAGTATGCACCGGCGTCTGATGCATTGAACTTTTCACTCTTCCATGACTCAGGCATAAAGAAGTATATTCTGTGTGTTTCTGTTACGCCCTCACTCGGAACGTAGCGACCATCATTGTCAATAGCTGCTGAAACGCTTACAACACCTACAACTGCAAGTGAAGCAACGAGAACACATGACAAAATGATACTAATAAGTTTTTTTGACATTTGAATCTCCTCCAAAAAAAATTTCCGATATCTATCGGTATGCATTAATTATATAACAAAAAATTGAAAAATGCAATCTTTTTAATTTATATGGAAGCAAAAAAATACACAAAATTGAAGTTACAATTTTGTGTATTTAGCGACAATATATGAATTTTTATCTATTAAACTCAAAGAAGATATCAATTTTCGTTATTTTCGTCCGAATTTACATTACCTAACGAATCCGATTTTTTCTTATCGTCTTTCTTCTTTACAAGAATTATCGCACCTGCTGCAAGCAATACGACCGCTATCGCAACGATGATAATAATTGTTGTGCTTGAACCCGAACCCGAACCGTTTGTTGATGTTTCAACAGTCTTTGTAACATCAACAACTGAGGTGCTTTTCTGGGTTGCAATGTATCTTTTCTCAACAATTACAGATTTATGGTCATCTTTGTTAGGAGTATTCTCCTCACCCATACCGTCAACATAGTTTATGAAGTCACCTTGAAGTTTGTTTTCGCTTGCTTTCTTTTCATCAACAATCGGAACTGCATCCTGCTTAACCTCTTCACCGTTTACCCAAAGCTTACAGGTAATCTTATAAGACTTTAGGTAAGTCATATCATCACCGTAGATGTCAGAAATAAAGTATGAAAGATCGGTTTCACCGCCCTTGAGAACCTTAAATTCTGCGGAAACAAGAGATTTGTTTGAATTAAGCGTCACAGGGTTCTGTACATCTGTCCATGTAAAGATATAATAATTCTTCAAAGCCGTGTTGCCCACTGAGTTAGGAAAGCTTTCACATTTAACCGAATCAGCATCCATTTTTAAATAAGCGTCATCATAGAAGAAGCTCATCTGAATGCCGATTACCTTTTCATTGGTCTGCGACATATAGACCGCATACTTTACAGTATCACCAACCTTGGCAGTTACGGAATCTTTGTCATCAGACGAGATTTTGATTTTCAAATCATCATCGGCAGCATTAACAGGAATACAAAAGCATGACGCTGTCATAATTGCGACAAATAGAATTGAAAGAATACTTTTTATTTTTTTAGACATTTTTTTCATTCCTTTAGTTTGATGTTTCTATTATATATCATTACAAAAAAAATTTCAATGAATATATTCACAATTTTCACTGAATTTTGTGTGAAAATTTACGACGAAAATTTTCGACTGCAAAAACATCCAATTAAAAGGAGGTTAAACAAAAACACCCCTCGGAGCACCGAGGGGTGAAAAATTATTTTTTTAAAACCGTCAACATCGTCAACAATTTTTTACAATCAGAAATTCAAATTACTTTGTGAATCTCTTTCTTGTGAAATAAACAACACCTGTAGCAGAAATAAGAGCTAAGAGGATAACTATTGCCATAGAAGCATTGCCTGTCTGTACTGCATTGCTGCTTGTGCCGTTAGCCGGTGTGTCAGGAGTAGCTGTGTCAGCTGTTGACTGACCATTTGCTGCAGCCTGTGAACCAGATGTAGCATCAGGTGTAGTAGGAGCTACTGTAGCCGGAGCATCTGTAGCCGGTGCATCTGTAGCCGGTGCATCTGTAGGCTCTGTTGCAGGAGCATCTGTAGGCTCTGTTGCAGGAGCATCTGTAGGCTCTGTTGTTTCAGGAGCTACTGTTGTAGGCTCTGTTGTTTCAGGAGCTACTGTTGTAGGCTCTGTTGTTTCAGGCTCTGTTGTTGTAGGCTCTGTTGTTGCAGGCTCTGTTGTAGCAGGCTCTGTTGTAGCAGGCTCAACATAAGCTTCTACCTTAGCCTCTGAGTTAATGTTATCAAAGATATCATTAGCAATGTCGCTGTTAACAACTGCCTCGTACTCTGAGTCTTCATCTGCATGACCTGTATCAGCGTTGAGCTTAGCAAGTGTAAGATCAACAACATTAAGGTTTACTTTTGTTTCACCTGCTGCCTTTACAGTAAATACAGCCTCAACGAGCTTCTTACCGCCGGCAAAGTCGTAAAGTGAAAGACTTGAAGCGTTACCTTCATAGCTGTCAGTGTTGACAAGGCCATCATTGATTGCAGGCATTGTAAGTGAGTTGAGTTCAAGTGCATCCTTGTCGAATGAGAGTTTCCACTGAACATCCTCTACCTGAGCGTCCTTAGTATCGAGAACATAGTAAACAGATACCTTGTCGCCAACCTTGTATGTGCCTGTGCCGTTAGCCTGGCAGATGTTTGAAGAAGCTGTGATTGTAGCTTCGTCAGAAGGAGCCTGAGGTGTAACCTGAATAAATGCCTTTGCACCCTGCTTTGAAGGATAGTCAAAGTTTGTAAGGTCAAGTGTAAGTGTTACATCTAAGGGTGTACCCTCTTCATAACCAAGAGCTACTGTATCGAGAACCATATTCTCACCGTTGTATGTAAGAGCATAGTTTTCGCCAACAGGAGCACCGTTCTCTTCTGCCGGAAGACCCCAGCTAGCAGCCCATGAACCGTTTGCAGCAAACTTAAATTCATAGCTGTCTGATGATACTACATTTGTATAAGAAATCTTATAAACTTTATCAGCAATCTTATCCATCTTGTTTGAAGCAGCATCAACACCCCATGCTACACCGTTGAGCCAGCCTTCGTAGCCGTTACCTACTGCTGTAATATACTCAACTTCGAGATCTGTAACAACCTTAACTTTGTCACCTGTTACATTAATTTCGTTTGTAGCAGGATTGAACGTTACTGTTACATCACAAGTATCTGTTACATTGAATGTGAGGTTATCTTTGTATTCTTCGCCGATACCAAACCAAGTCTGATTCCAAACTTTGTCGCCTGTTTCAGGATCTGTACCTTCTACATTCTTAACTACCTTAATCTGATAGTCTTTGCCTGCAGGAGTTGCAGTGAATGTCTTTGTGTACAAGTCGCCGTCTTTTGTCATAACATTCTGAGCACCGCCTACAGGATCACCAATCCACTTAACACCGGCAAATTCTTCTGAACCGGCTACTACATAAATAGGATCTGCTGCAGGAGCAGGCTCTGTTGTAGGCTCTGTTGTAGGAGCTACTGTTGTAGGCTCTGTTGCAGGAGCTGTTGTAGCTTCTTCTGTTGTAGGAGCTTCAGTCGGCTCTTCAGTTGTAGGAGCTACTGTTGTAGCCTCTTCAGTTGTAGGAGCTACTGTTGTAGCCTCTTCAGTTGTCGGAGCTACTGTTGTAGCCTCTTCAGTTGTCGGAGCAACTGTTGTAGCCTCTTCAGTTGTAGGAGCTACTGTTGTTTCTTCTGAAGAAACAGGAGCTGAATCTGTCTTACAAACAGTTACGAACTTATCATAGTTCTCCTGATTGAGACCAAAGTTTGTAATCTCTACTTCTTCTTCTGTAATTGTGTAGTCTGTGTCAGGATCAACCTTTGAAAGACGAAGTACCTGTGCATCGAGATTAACTGTTGTTTCAGTAGCTGAAGGATCAATTACTTCAAACTCAGCTGAAGCAAATACGATTTCCTTTGAAGTTGAGTTATAAAGACTGAGGTTTGTACCGGTAGCACCGATCTCGCCCGGAATCTTCTTGTTGAACATGTAGCTGCCCTGGCTGGGATATTCAAAAGAAGTTGACTTATTTGTATTATCTGTTGGCTTGAGTACGTTTGAATCATAGTACATAAACCACTGGAAGTCAAGCACATCCTTGTCCTTAGACTGGAATACATAAGTAACCTTGAATGTCTTCTGGTCAGGGCTAAGAACGATCTTCTTCTCAGGGAAGAGGTTTGAAGTAGCCTTTACTGTAAGACCATTTTCAGCAGCAGCTGTTGTAGCTGCCTCTGTTGCAGGCTCAGTTGCAGGCTCTGTTTCAGGAGCTGCTGTTGTAGGAGCTACTGTTGTAGGAGCTGCTACTGTTGTAGGCTCTTCTGTTGCCGGCTCTGTAGGCTTGTCACCTGTTACAATGTCAATCTTGCATCTAGCACCCTGCTTTGTTGCATAGCTGAAGTTTGAAAGGTCAAGTGTAAGAACCATATCATAACCGTCATCGTAACCGGCTTCATCGGTATCAACAACCATATTCTGGCCATTGTAAGTAAGGTCGAACCACTCGTTGAGCGGAGCACCGCCTGCCTCAGCAAGGCCCCAGTTGTCTGCCCAAGAACTGTTTGCAGCAAACTTGAACTCATAGTTCTCGTAAGCGTCAAGGTTCTCGTAGGTAATCTGATAAACCTTTGAACCCTCAGATGTTTCTGTTAAGTTGTTAACATCAGCATCTAACTTCCAGTCCTTAGCATGGAGCCATTCACCAAAGCCGTTACCTACAGCTGTAACATGGTCAATAACAAGGTCTTTCGGAATATCAACGCCGTCACCTGTTACATTGATTTCCTTTGTTGTTGGGTTGAAAGTTACTGTTACATCACAAGCAGTTTTTACATTGAATGTGAAGTTCTGTTCGTAGCCGTCACCGATACCAATCCATTCTTCACCGTCGTTTTTAACGACTTTGAACTGATAGCCGTTGCCGACTGCTACGTTGGTAAATACTTTTTCGTAGTTACCGTCGCCGTTTGCTGTCATTACATTATCTCCGCAAGTTGCTTCAGTCTCAGCCCACTTGTAACCTGTGAGTTCTTCACAACCGGATACGAAATATGTATCGCCGGCAGCAGAAACGCTCATTACAGTTACAACGAGTGATGTCACAACAAGCATCATAGACAGTAAAAGGCTAAGTGCTTTTTTGAACATTTTCTTTTTCCTCCTTATGTGATAATGCTTCTATAAGCATTATCATTATACAACAATCGACCATTAAAAGTCAACTGTAAATGACCTTTAACCGTAGATTATTTTACAAAATATTGTTTTTTGTAGGATTGCACAAATTAAATGATGATAATTTGTTATTTGTAACCATTAACATTGTTAGATTGCCAGTTCCAACTGTCTCTGCACATATCCTCAAGGTTCTTTTCGGCAACCCAACCAAGCACATTTTTGGCTTTTGTTGCGTCGGCAAAGCATTCTGCAATGTCGCCTGCACGGCGGGGCTTGATTACATAAGGAATTTTGATTGAATTTGCCTTTTCAAAAGCCTTTACAATATCAAGAACGCTGTATCCGACTCCCGTGCCGAGGTTAAACACCTCTGTTCCCTTATGAACTGCGGAATATTCAATGGCCTTAACATGACCCTTTGCAAGGTCAACAACATGGATATAGTCACGCACACCTGTGCCGTCATGAGTCGGGTAATCGTCACCAAACACACCAAGACATTTGAGTCTGCCTGCGGCAACCTGTGTTATGTACGGCATAAGGTTGTTCGGGATTCCGTTAGGGTCTTCGCCGATTCTGCCGCTTTCGTGAGCACCAATCGGGTTGAAGTAACGGAGAAGAACAACAGACATATCGGGATTTGCGTTTGCGGCATCCGTAAGAATCTGTTCCATCATAAACTTTGTCCAGCCGTATGGGTTTGTCGGAGAACCCTTTGGCATTGTTTCAACAAGCGGAACTGTTTCGGGTGTGCCGTAAACCGTTGCGCTTGAGCTGAAAATAAAGTTATTTACACCGTGTTTCTTCATTGCTTCAAGCAAAGTGAGTGTTGAATCAATATTGTTGCGGTAGTATTCAACAGGCTTTTCGCAGCTTTCGCCTACTGCTTTAAGACCTGCAAAGTGAATTACCGCATCAATCTTATTTTCCGAAAAAATCTTTTCAACGGCATCCCTGTCACAAACATCGGCTTCATAGAGGGGAATTTTCTTTCCTGTAAGCTCTTCCACTCTTTCAACCGCCACGGGACAGCTGTTTGAAAAATTATCCGCAATTACAACATCATGACCTGCATTGATAAGCTCAACACAAGTGTGCGAGCCGATATATCCGGCACCGCCTGCAAGCAAAACATTCATTTTAAAATTCCTTTCTTAACAATCAGCATTTTTCAGGCTCGGAATAGTCAACGCCGAAGGTTTCGGCGGTAACCTTTGCCATAACCTGTGGGTCAAGCGGTTTGTCAGAATAGTCCGTGTCACATTCTGCAATTTCATTTACAACATCCATACCCTCGATTACCTTGCCGAAAGCGGCATACTGACCGTCAAGGTGAGGAGCGTTTTTGTGCATAATGAAGAACTGCGAGCCTGCGGAGTCGGGCATCATTGAGCGAGCCATTGAGAGAACGCCCTCTGTGTGTTTGAGGTCGTTTTCAAAGCCGTTTGCGGCAAATTCGCCCTTGATTGAATATCCGGGACCTCCCATGCCCGTGCCTTCGGGACAACCGCCCTGAATCATAAATCCGTAGATTACACGGTGGAATGTGAGTCCGTCATAGTAACCCTTGTTTACAAGGCTGAGAAAATTATTTACAGTATTCGGAGCAATTTCGGGATAAAGCTCCGCTTTGATTATTTTTCCGTTTTCCATTTCAAAAGTAACAATAGGATTGCTCATTTTAAATCGTCCTTTCGGTTTATTAACACTATTTTAGTATATTCTTGATAAAATAGCAAGTGTTTTAGTGATTATTTGCGAATAAATCAGCCTTTTTCAATGCTCATTGTGGCAAAAGCATTGAGGTCTGTTCCTGCAATATTTCCGCTGAGGAACTCGTAATATCCCTGTGAACCGACCATGGCGGCATTGTCACCGCAAAGAGATTTTTCGGGCATATACATTTCCCAATCACGCTTTTTACACTCTTCTGCAAGGGTTCTTCTGAGAAGTGAATTTGCAGAAACACCGCCTGCGATTACAAGCTTTTTCTGTCCCAGGTCTTCAGCCGCCTTGATAAAGTTTGTAACAAGGCAATCGACAACGGCATAGCGAAATGATGCACAGACATCGGCTTTGTTAAGCTCAACACCCTTTTGCGCTGAATTGTGAATGAGGTTGATGACCGCAGTTTTAAGCCCCGAAAAGCTGAAATCATAGGGTGCATCGTGAACTGCGGGGCGAGGGAGCTTGAATGCAAACGGATTGCCGTTTTCCGCAACTCTGTCCATTTCAATTCCGCCGGGATACGGCATTCCCATTGTTCTTGCGGCTTTGTCAAAAGCCTCGCCTGCGGCATCATCACGGGTTTTGCCGATAATTTTCATCTTTGTGTAGTCCTCAACCATAACAATGTGACTGTGACCGCCCGACACAACAAGGCAGAGAAACGGCGGCTTTAATTCTTTATTTGAAATATAATTTGACGCAATATGCGAACGAAGATGGTGAACAGGCACAAGGGGAATTCCTGTTGCGAGTGAAAGTCCCTTTGCAAAATTCACCCCCACAAGCAACGCTCCGATAAGTCCGGGGGCATATGTAACACCGATTGCGTCAATATCCGAAAGCGTGCAGTCTGCATCTTCAAGAGCCTGTCTTACAACAGGAACAATTGCCTCTGCGTGACGGCGGGATGCGATTTCGGGAACAACACCGCCGTAAAGCTTGTGTTCCTCAACCTGAGATGCAACCACCGAGGAGATTATGTTTCTGCCGTCCTCAACAACCGCTGCCGCAGTTTCGTCACAGGACGATTCTATTGCGAGTATCTTCATAATTTTCCTTTCACTACGAAACATTTATGATGAAGTTCCGTAATATCATTAATATAATGTTTTATTACATATATATGTCAAAAAAAGCGTGTCATTAAAACAGCGTTTTCAGCAGGAGAAGAGTAGTAGTTTTTCCTCTCTCCCACCTTGATGAATCCGAATTTTTCATAGAGAGAACGGGCATTTTTGTTGCTTTCACGAACCTCAAGAGTGAGAAAGCAGAGGTTATTTTTCTTGGCATAGGTCACAAGCGTTTCAACAAGCGCCGAACCTATTCCCCGATTTCTGTGTGTGCCGTCAACGGCAACATTGAAAATGTAACCCTCGTCAACAACAACGCTCATTCCTATATATCCGACAACGGCATTATCTTCCGTTGCGGTAAAAAACAGCGAGGTTTCGTTGTTCAGTTCTTCCTCAAGGCTGTTAACCGACCACGGATGTGAAAAGCACCGCTGTTCAAGCTGTGCAACCGCCTCAAGCTGATTTTCGGCCATTCTGTCAATTTTCATACGCTTTTAATATTTCCTTTACAGAATTAACAATTTCATCACGGCAATGTCTGTACACCTCAATGTCGCCGCCGTAGGGATCGCTTATACCGAGCACGGCGATTTTTTCGGGCTGTACAAGAAAAAACTGCATCAACATTTTTGCGTGACTTTGCGACATACAGTAAAATTTTTCGTATTTTTCAATGCCGGCATCAGCTACGGCTGTTGAAGCTTTGCCCGAAAGGTCAATTCCGATTTCCTTACAGGCAATCACGGAATTTTCCGACACGGGAAGTCCCGTTGAGGTCGCAATGCCAAAGCTTTCCGCCCTGACGCAAACGCCGTTTTTCTCTGCCATATAGTTAAAAATTGCTTCTGCCATGGGACTGCGACAGGTGTTGCCCGTGCAGACAAAGGCAATTGTTCTGTTATCCTTTTGCATCATACCAAGTCCTTCCGACTGCCGCATCGGCTGTGAGCGGAACGCTCATTTTAACTGCGTTTTCCATTTCTTCCTGAACGATGAGTGCAACTCTCATGCTCTCATCCTGCGGAGCTTCAACAATAAGTTCATCGTGAACCTGCAGCACAAGTCTTGCACGGAGATTTTCGGCTTTCATTCGCTCGTCAACCTTAATCATTGCAATTTTGATAATGTCTGCGGCTGTGCCCTGAATAGGCATATTTCTTGCAACTCTTTCACCGAATGCACGGATCATATGCTTGCTCGAGGTGAGTTCGGGAAGATTTCTTCTTCTGCCGAACATTGTTTCAACATAGCCGTCAGCCTTTGCTCTTTCAACAACATTTTTCATATAGCTGTCAACACCGCTGTAATGGGCAAGATAGCTTTCAATGTAGTGCTTTGCCTCTCTGTTTGAAACACCGATATCCTTTGCAAGAGAAAATGCACCGATACCGTAAACAATGCCGAAGTTGACCGCCTTTGCACGGCTTCTCATAATCGGAGTTACCATATCAAGCGGCATATTGAACACCTGTGACGCTGTGATTGCGTGGATATCTTCGTTGTCCCTGAACGCTTTTATCATATTTTTGTCACCCGAAATATGGGCAAGCACACGGAGTTCAATCTGCGAATAGTCGGCATCAACAAGCACCTGACCCTCTCCTGCGCAGAAAAACTTTCTCATCTCTCTGCCGAGTTCGGTCCTTACGGGAATGTTCTGGAGATTCGGCTCTGTTGAGCTGATTCTGCCTGTTCTTGTTTCGGTCTGATTGAAATTTGAATGGATTCTGCCGTCATCTGCAATGACCTTTAAAAGTCCCTCGCAGTAGGTTGAATTCAGCTTTGAGAGCGTTCTGTATCTCAGCACCATTTCAACAACAGGGTGGTCATACCTCAGGCTTTCAAGCACCTCTGCATTTGTGCTGTAGCCGCTCTTCGTTTTCTTTTTGCAAGGGAGTCCGAGGTTTTCGAATAAAACTACGCCAAGCTGTTTCGGAGAATTGATGTTAAACTCACAGCCCGCACTTTCGTAAATTGCGGTTTCAAGCTCCTTAATCTGTGCAGAAAGCATTTCGCCGTAGCTTTCAATGCCCTGTCGGTCAACACAGACACCGATATTTTCCATTCTTGCAAGCACCTTTGCAAGCGGTATTTCAATTTCGCTCAACAGCTTTTCCTGACCGTGAGCCTTGATTTTATCTCCGAGTTTTTCGCACAATTCTGCGTAACAGGCAAATGCCTCGTATTTTTCATTCTGCTCATCAGTGCAGACGGGCAGAGTGATTTCGTAAGCGGCACAAAGATTTTTGTCCGAATAATCCTTTGACGACGGTTCAATCAGATATGCCGCAAGCTCAATATCAAACGCAATGTTTTCAACATCAATATTTTTCTCATCGGCATAAGCATAGAGCGTTTTGATATTTCTTGTGTACTTTTCAAGTTCACTGTCGGCAATAAACTTAACAAAAAGTTCTTCGTCCGTGCTTATATACACCTTGCCGTCAAAAAGTACGGCAAAGGATTTTAATTCTTTATTCTCAATTTCAAAGCTAATATAGAGTTTTACCTTTGGCTTAACATTTTTTAAAAGTTCATTTTCATCAAAATCAGATACAACCTCAAGTGTTTTTTTCTCAGTTTCTTTTGTCTTTGTGTTTTTGTCAGCCTTGATACCGTATTTTTCTATTAAAGAAAACAGTTCAAGCTTTGCCATAAATCCGGCACATTCATCGGCATCTTTCATATCTACAACATAATTTTCGACATTTGTGTCAACAGGAGCGCTGCAGTTTATTTCACCGAGCATACGGCTGAGAATTGCATTATTCTTTGATGCAGTCAGCTTTTTGCGAATACCGTCCTTGATTTCAAGTTCATCAAGATGGTCATAGATATACTCAACCGTGTGATATTTCTGAATGAGGTCGCCTGCACCCTTTGGACCTATTCCCGCAACACCCGGAATATTATCCGAAGTATCGCCCTGAATCGCCTTGATTTCTATAAGCTCTTTCGGAGTTACACCGTAAGTTTCAAGAATCTTTTCGGGGGTATAAAGTATATCCTGTTTGTTTGAGCAAAGATGAACGCTTGTTTTGTCCGACACAAGCTGAAGGCTGTCACGATCACCTGTTGCAATAACGCACTCGTTTCCGTTTTCTTCACAAGCCTTGGCAAGCGTACCGAGAATATCGTCAGCCTCAAAGCCCTCGCAGGTAACAAGTTTATAGCCTAAAAGGGTAAGAAGCTTTTTCAGCGGTTCCATTTGTGATGCAAGCTCTTCCGGCATACCTTTTCGTGTTGCCTTGTAGCCTGCATAAGCCTTGTGTCTGAAGGTCGGTGTTTTCAGGTCAAAGGCAATTGCCACGGCATCGGGATTTTCTTCATTTTTAATTTTATACAGCATTGTAAGAAATCCGTAAATTGCGTTTGTAAACTGACCGTCCTTTGTAGTAAGCGGTCTTATTCCGTAAAACGCACGGTTTACAATGCTGTTTCCGTCAACAGCAAGTAATCTCATAATTTATACATCACATTCTCAATTTTTCCGTCTTTAATGTAAATTCTCGGAACACGCTTTCCGACAAGACAGACGGTTTCGTAGTTTATAGTTCCTGTATTTTCGGCAAGTGAATCTGCAGTAGGCTCACCGTTTTCGCCTGTACCGAATACGACAACCTCGTCACCTGTCTTGACATCTTCAATATCGGTAACATCAAGCATTGTCTGATCCATACATATTCTGCCCACAATTTTCGCTTTCTTTCCGTTTACCATCATATAGCCGTCTTTTGCATTCTGTCTGATGAATCCGTCAGCATATCCGATAGGAACGGTTGCAATTTTCATCTTTCTGTCGGCTGTAAAAGTTCTGCCGTAGGAAATTGTTGCACCCTTTTGAACCTCTTTTACAAAAGCGACAACTGTTTTAAGAGTCATTGCAGGAACAAGGTCAAGTCTGTCGGCAAGCTTTGATGACGGAGCAAGTCCGTAGAGGATAATACCTGCTCTTACCATATCGCAACAGGTTTCGGGGTAATCTTCAATTGCACCGCTGTTTGAGCAATGAACAACGCTGATATCAACGCCTCGCTTTTTAAGGCTGTCACGCACATGAATAAAGTTTTCATACTGCTTGTTTGTGAACTCTCTGCCCTCGGCATCTTCGTCAGACACACAAAAATGAGTAAAAAGCCCCTCAACCTCAAGATTCGGAAGGCAACAAACCTCGCAAATTTCTTCAATAGAATATTCATCCCGTGGAAATTCCTGACACATAAAGCCGATTCTTGACATTCCCGAGTCAACCTTGATGTGCATTTTACAGATACAGTCCTCTTCAACACATTTTTCAGAAAGCTCCTTTGCATACTCAAGTGAAAAAACAGCCTGAGAAATATTATAAGCGGCAAGATTTTTTGCTTCCGAAACGGGAGTGTAGCCAAGAATCACAATAGGGAGTTTTGAACCGCTTTTTCTGATTTCTATACCCTCGTCAATATTTGAAACAGCAAAAAAATCCGCTCCGAGTTTTTCATAAATCTGTGAAAGCTCAACTGCACCGTGGCCGTAGCCGTCAGCCTTTATAACACAACAGACCTTTGTATCATCTGCAACCTTATTTCTTATTACATTATAGTTATGCTCAATTGCATTAAGTGAAATTTCTGCCCAAGTTCTTTTTACCATATTCATTTCTATCTCTCCACATACCTTTTACAGTCAATTTGCAATCAATGTAATTATAATACTTTTGATTCTTCAAATCAACACAAAAACCCCTTTTAAATGCACATAAAAGTTATTTTATTCGTAATTATGTGCAAAATGTTACCCCTGAATTTTTGCAATTGCACAAATCATCTGCATAAAAGCCCTAAATACTGCAATTCACTTGATTTATTTATTCATTTTTGGTAGAATTAAAAGGTATTTGATTTATAAATAATTTCAGGAGGGGCATAATGACAACAAACAACATAATAGTTCTTTGTGCATTTATAGCTTATATGATTATTATGATCGTAATAGGCTTTGTTTGCTCAAAGGGCAACAAGAACAATGAGGACTACTTTCTCGGTGGCAGAAACCTCGGCAGTTGGACAGCCGCAATGTCGGCACAGGCATCTGATATGAGCGGTTGGCTTTTGATGGGACTTCCGGGCGCTGTATACCTTGCCGGCACAGGCGAGGCATGGATTGCCGTAGGACTTCTTATCGGCACAATTCTCAACTGGTACATTGTTTCGGCAAGACTTCGTAAATACACAATTGTGGCAGGCAACTCGCTCACTATTCCGAGCTTTTTCAAAAATCGCTACCGTGACCATAAAAACATAATCAAGATTGTTTCGGCGTCAATCATCGCAGTTTTCTTCACGGTTTACACAGCGTCGGCATTCAGTTCGGGTGCAAAACTTTTTGCAACGCTCTTCTCGGACAGCGCGAGCGGTGACGAAAACTACAATCGGGTTTATGTTATCGGTCTTATCGTTGCCGCAGTAGTAATTCTTGTATATACATTCATGGGCGGTTTCAAGGCAGTTTGTACAACCGACCTCATTCAGGGACTTATGATGATTGTTGCAATCCTTACCGTTCCGGTGCTTGCATATGCAATTCTCACATTTGACACAAGCTTCAGTTCTGCACTTGCTGCAAAAGGTGTTGAACAGCCTGCTCAGTTCCTTAACTTCTTTGTAAACGGTGACGGAACTCCTGTTTCGGCTGTTTCGATTATTTCAAACCTTGCGTGGGGACTCGGTTACTTCGGTATGCCGCATATTCTCGTCAGATTCATGGCTGTAAAGAGCAATGCAGAAATCAAGAAGTCAAGAAAAATTGCTGTTGTTTGGGTAATTATTTCACTTACTGCATCATGCCTTATCGGTCTTATCGCAAGAGGCTACCTTACAGCACAGCTTGACGATGCAACAAGCGAATCTGTATTCATCAGAACAATCCAGCAGCTTTTCTCAGGCAACGGCGTGCTTATCTTTATCGGCGGTATTTTCCTTTGCGGAATCCTTGCCGCAATTATGTCAACAGCAGACAGTCAGCTTCTTGTCACTGCATCGGCTGTTTCGGAGGATCTTTACAAAGGCGCTGTTAAAAAGAATGCAAGCGAAAAGAGTTCGCTTTTGGTCGGCAAAATTGCAGTTGCAGTTGTTGCTGTAATCGCATTCTTCATTGCACTTAATCCTAAATCAAGCATAATGGGACTTGTTTCGGATGCATGGGCAGGATTCGGTTCGGCATTCGGACCTGTTGTTCTGTTGGCACTTTTCTGGAAACGCTCAACACTTTCGGGTGCAATCAGCGGTATGGCAACAGGCGCTCTGACAGTTATCATATGGGACTATATTCCGCTTGTAAACGGTCAGACGCTTTATGCGGCAACAAATCTTTATTCACTTGTTGTAGGCTTCGGACTTGCGCTTATTGTGAATGTTGTCGTTTCTCTTCTTTCAAAAAAGCCGTCAAAAGAAATCACGGACGAATTTGATTCAATTAAAAATATTGAAGTATAAAACACAGGGGCAGTCGCTTTATCACGGCTGCCTTTTTTGTGTCTGAATTTAATTTTTTGCGAAAATAAGAAAAATAAAACATGGAATATCACAAAAATCAATTGAAATGTGAAAATTTTTGTAGTATAATCTATCGTATTGTTTGTTACTATTTTATTTTTCAGAAAAGAGATTGATATGAAGCTTTTAGAGGACAAAATTCTTAAAGACGGACACATCGGTGAGGAAAATGTGTTAAAGGTTGACAGCTTTCTTAACCATCAGATTGATGTCAGTTTTGTATGTGAGCTTGGCAAGGAATTTTACAGACTTTTCAAGGATGAAAACATAACAAAAATTCTGACAATTGAAGCGTCGGGAATCGGCATTGCCTGTCTTACGGCTCAGTATTTTAATGTTCCCGTTGTTTTTGCAAAAAAGACAAAGACGATAAACATTTACTCAGATACATACAACGCAACCGTCCACTCCTATACTCATAAAAGGGATTACGACATAGTTGTTTCAAAGGATTTTTTGAACAAAGACGATAATGTGCTTATCATTGACGATTTTCTTGCAAAGGGCAGTGCCTTGACGGCACTTCTTATGCTGATTGAAAAAGCAGGCGCAAAAACAGCAGGTGCGGGAATTGTTATCGAAAAAGCTTATCAGGGCGGCGGCAACCTCGTTCGTGATATGGGCGTAAGAGTTGAATCTTTGGCAAAAATCAAGTCAATCAGCAAAAAAGACGGAATCATGTTCTGCAAGCAGTAATAATATACTGCTTGCTTATACTTGACTTTTGCTGATATTTATAGTATTATCTAACGGTAGGTCTTGCGGAAATTGAAAATTGAAAATGGAAAGTGGAAAATTTTTAATTTTCTGTTCTCTGCAATAATCGCAATTTTGATATACACGAATATTATGGATAATGTTATAGAAAACAAAAGTTTTCAGTTTGCAATAAGAATTGTACGATTATATAAATTTTTGTGTGAAGAGAAAAAAGAATACATTCTGTCCAAACAGTTACTTCGTGCAGGCACAAGTATCGGTGCTAATGTCACCGAATCCCAACAGGCACAAAGCAAGCCTGATTTTGTATCAAAAATAAGCATAGCCCTAAAAGAAGCATCCGAAACAAAATATTGGATAAAATTGTTGGGTGCTACAGAATATTTGTCTGAAAATCAAACAAAATCTATTTTAGATGATTGTGTTGAAATTGAAAAAATTTTGGTTACTATACTAAAGTCAGCAAAGAACCAATAATTTTCCATTTTCAATTTTCAACTTTCAATTTAATAAGCGGGTGTGGCGGAATTGGCAGACGCGCTAGATTTAGGTTCTAGTGTCAACCGATGTGCAGGTTCAAGTCCTGTCACCCGCACCAAAGAAAAGGTAGGTAATATTGTATTACCTACCCTTTTTCTTTATGAAACAAAATTAGGACAGGACTTGAAGGCGACCGTAAAAAACAGTCCGGTGGACTGTTTTTAGGGAGAGCGTTGATGATAATTTAGCTATGCACGAGCCACATTGGCGAGGTTGAAACTTTGATTTATCACAAAATATGTCACCCGCACCAAAGAAGAATCGATACTTTTGTATCGGTTCTTTTTTACTTATGCTAACTCTGACTGATAGTAACTGATACTAATTGATATCAATTAGTATCAGTTACTCAAATAAATACAACTACAATAAACACATAAAAAATTCCCCGACAGCAGTTTTCGTTAGGCTGTCGGGGGATTTTCAGTATTAACATCGTGACGGGGACGGAGGCGGTCAAAGCACATCACGAACTTCAAAGGCTAATATAATTTTGAATCGTTCTTCAAAGGTTTTGAGGTTATTGCCGAGAATCTTTTTGATTTTTGCAAGCTGATAATTTATGGTGTTGCGGTGAACAAAGGTTTCCTGAGCAACCCTCTGAACACTTCCGTCATACTTTAGGTAAAGTCTTAAAAAACTCATATAATCCGTGCCGTTGTCACGGTCATACACTTCAAGCTTTTTGAGATTTTCGTTATAGATACTTTCAAGCAGCGAAATATCGTCAACCGCAAGAATCAGCTTTTTGACTTCAAGTCGGTCATAGAACATAGGCGTCATATCTGCACGGACGGCAAGCCTTAACATTCTTAAAACAATCTGGTATGTTTTCGGGAGTGATTTCAGCTTGTTATTTGTTTTGCTCACTGCCACATACAGCTTGTTGACGCTTATATACCTCTCCTTTTCCGACTGAATTTTTTCGGCTATGCTTTCAATTTCATCATCGGAAAAGTCATTGAGGACATAGAACATCATGTTATCCACCTTAAAACCGCCCCAGTGCTTTTTGTAGGAATAAATTGTTCGTTCAAATGCCGATTCAAGTTTTCTTGAAGAAATATGGTCAGCCATATCGGCTTTCACACCGATGATTGCATAATCGGTTGCAAGGTCAAAACCGTTGCTTTCAAGAACAGGAAAGTATTTTTCGTACTCACCAGGAAAGAAAATGAAATTTTTCAGCGTATCGCCTATTGTTTCCTCCTTGCGTTCATTTGAGATAATCTGATTACAGAAATCCCGTGAAATATCAACAATTCTGGTTTTCCACGGAATATCCATAAGAGGAAACTTTTTCTCGTTGCAATAGCTGATAACCTCTGACGGGATTCCCTTTATGTACGGACCTATGTTCAGAACAAGTCCGCTGACATTTTTGGCAATGAGATTTTTGACAAACGGCAGCAACCAGTCCTGACCTTTGTTTGCAATGCCCGTTGAAAAGATAAGCTCTCCTCCGTGAAGAAAGTCACTTACCTCAATATCCTCAACAGAATGAACCCATTGCACGATATTGATCATTCCTTCTTTGCCTGCTATCACACGCATACCGTAGAGATAGCCCGCCTTTTCGCACAGTGAACCGAGTGTTACTGCCATAAATCTCACCTCTTAATCTGCGTCAAATTATTTGCCGAATTTCAGTTCAACAGCCTTTGCAATAATTTCGGCGCAGTCATTCGTTGAACTTCTTGATGTGTTTAAAAACATATCGTAGTTAAGCGTATCCTTCCAGTTTTCGCCTCTTGTATAGTATTTATAATAAGCCGTGCGGTACTTGTCGGTACGCTTTTTCATATCTTTTGCACGCTCTTCCGAAACATAAATTCTCGATCGGATTTTTGAAATGCAGTCGTCATAATACGCATCAACAAACACGCTCAGGACATTTAACCTATCCCTCAGAATATGGTCGGCACATTTTCCGACAATGATACAGGACTGTGTGCGGGAAAGCTCTTCTATGATTGCCGCCTGAATATTGTACAAATTCAAATCCGACACAAACGCTCTTGATTCGGGACGAAGAACATTTGCCGTTGGCAGCTTTGTGAGTGACTTTATAAGGTAGCTTCCGTGAAGCCTTTCGTCAACCTCAACGAATTCGCTTTCATCAATTCCGCTTGCCTGTGACGCCATTGTCAGAATCTGTCTTTCATACCAAGGAATACCCAGCTTTTCGGAAAGCAGGGAGGCAATTTCCTTGCCTCCGCTGCCAAAACTGCGAGCAATTGTAATTATATAATTGTCCATATTTTATCCTCCGCGAAGCTGATTATCAATCAGCAGCATCGCACTTAAGCACTGCGTTGAGAAGTACTGACGCACCCTCTGTACAAAGCTCTGTTGAAGTAAATTCGGGTTCGCAATGTGAATGACCGTCCTTTGAGGGAACGAATACCATTGTTGTCGGGAGCATATATGATGCAAACTGTGCATCATGACCTGCGCCCGAGTTGATTTTCTGATTTGAATAACCGAGTTCGTCAACTGCCTCCTGAACAAAATCAACAAGCTGCTTGTCATAGTAAACAGTATCTCTTGTCCATGCAATTTCATAGCCTGTCTTGCACTTTTCAACCTCTTTCGGGATATTCTCGATTACGGAAACAACCTGTTCAATTACTCGCGGATCTTCATGACGGGCGTCAAGTGAAAACTCAACATAATCCGGAATTACTGTATGTACATCAGGATGACAAAGAATTTCACCTGTTGTGTAAACGAGTTCGGGATCAAGCTTATCAAGCTCCGTGTGGAGATATTCAAGAACCTTTGCGGCACCGAAAAGTGCATCGTGACGATACTTCATAGGAGTTGTACCGGCATGGTCAGCCTGTCCGTAAACCTTGATACGGTAGTTTACCATACCGAGTACGCAGGTTACAACACCGATATCATTGCCTGCCGCCTCAAGGATCGGTCCCTGTTCAATGTGGAGTTCAAACATTGCCTTGTAATCCTTTGGATTAAGTCTGTTCGCCTCATCACCCTTATAGCCGGATGCCTCAAGAGCCATACCGAATGTCTTTGTCGGATCAAGAATTGACTTTGACGCAAGCATATTTTCTTTTTTGAAGTTCTTTGCAATGTCAGCCGGAAGATAATCGTTGCAGACAATGCCTGAGCACATCATAGCCGGCGGATAAAGAGAACCCTCTTCGTTTGTCCAAATCATGGCAACAAGGTTGTGCTTGTGGGGAATCTTATCGTTTGCAACCGTTTCAAGAACTTCCATTGCACCCATAACGCCGAGGATACCGTCATAGTTACCGCCGTTCTTAACGGAGTCACAGTGTGACGCCATAACGATTGCCGGAAGAGTCGGATCCGAACCTTTGAGAGTTGCATAAACATTGGCAACATCGTCTGTTTTGATTTCGGCACCGATTGCTGTCATTCTCTTTACAAACTCTGCTCTTGCCTGTAATGCCTCGGGAGAAAGTGAATATCTTGTAATTCCGCCGTGACCGGCATCACCGAATGTACTGAAAGTTGAAATCTTATCCTGCATTCTTTCTTTGCTGCATGTAAACATATACTTTGCACCATCCTTAATAAATTAAATTCTGTTTAATATTTTTATATCAATGCTTATTTAAAGCAGTTTTGCTGACTTTTTTGCCCGAACTTATTGCGCCCACGGGGCAAACAACCTTGCAAAGATGACAGCCAACGCATTTTTTGCCGTAGAGAACGGGTTTCTGATTGTCATTCATCTTTATTGCCTGATGACCGCCGTCATAACATGATACGAAGCATCTTCCGCAACCGACACATCTTTCACGGTCAAACTTCGGAAAACATATGTAACTTCTGTCAAGGTCATCGGCAGGAATGATATTGCTTTCTGCAATACCCGTAAAATCTGAAACAGACTTGAAATTATGAACTTTCATATATCGTTTCAAGCCGTCCTTCAAATCGTCAATAATGCGGTAACCATACTGCATTACCGAGGTTGTAATCTGAACCGTTGAGCAGCCGAGTGAAATAAACTCCGCCGCATCATACCATGTTTCGATACCGCCCATACCGCTTATCGGAACATCCTTCAGTCTTTCATCGCTTTTCATCTCGTTAATGAACCGTAGTGCAATCGGCTTTACAGCCTTGCCCGAATATCCGCCGACTGACGATTTTCCGCAAACATCGGGAGATGTTGAAAAATTGTCGAGGTTGACATTCATAATACTTTTAATTGTATTGATTGCCGCAAGTCCGTCTGCGCCTGCCTCCATTGCCTTAACTGCCGGAGGAATCATTGAGGTGATGTTCGGCGTCATCTTGGCAAGAATCGGTAGCTTTGTTCCCTTTCTTACAGCCTTTGTGTAGGTATATACAAGTTCGGGATTTATTCCGACATCACTGCCGAGTCCCTCGCCGACCATCTGAGGACAGCTGAAGTTACATTCGATAACATCAGCCCCCGCATCTTCACAAAGAGATGCAAGCTTTGTCCATTCTTCTTCATTACTGCCCATGATAGATGCGATGATAACCTTTGTCGGATAATTTTTCTTTAATTCCCTGAAAAAGGAAAGGTTTTCTTCAAGAGAATATGTCGAAATCTGTTCAATATTTTTAAAGCCCACAAATGCGGTATCTTCCTTGTCAAGTTCTGCAAATCGTGGCGAAACCTCGTTCGGGGTAAACATTCCGATTGTCTTGAATGCCACTCCTGCCCAGCCCTCATCAAAAGCCTTGGCAACCATATCGTAGTTACTGCCGACAACCGACGATGACAGAAAGAACGGGTTTTCACACTTTACTCCGCACAAATCGGTGGTGAGATCCGCATCATATTCGGGAACAAATTCTTCTCTTGAAACAATATCCGTAATCTTGTTGATATTAACGGGCGAATCAAACTTTGCTCTGTTGCAAGCCTGCATACAGGCTCCGTCAATGCAACCCGCACACGGATTGTCGCCAAGCATATATCTTGCTCCCTCTGTGTTGTCAAAATTAACGGAGCGGATAATGCGGTCAATACTGACGCCGTTCTTGCAGGCATTTGCACAAGGTGCATCCTCGCAGAGCAGGCATCTGCTGCTTTCACTTTTTAAAACAACTTCTCTGTATCCCATAAACATCAACTACTTTCAAAACTTATATAAATTATTTTGATGTACTGCGTTTTACATACTTACCGTTACCGGGAGTTCCCACAAAGTCGCCGTTGTCATAAACAAGACTGCCTCTGAGGTAGGTCTGAACGGGATAACCGTGGAGCTTTTTGCCCTCCCAGATAGTATGGTCACAGTCCGAATGCATATTGTTTACACTGATTGTAAAATCCTTGTCCTTATCGTAAATTACGATGTCGGCATCCTTACCGATTTCGATTGAGCCCTTGTCGTCGCAACCGAAGATTTTTGCTGGGTTTGTTGAGCAAAGCTCAACCGCTCTTTCAAAAGAAATCTTGCCGCTGTTTGCCGCATCGAGCATATAAGGATAGAGATTTTCGATACCTGCACAGCCGTTTGGAATCTTTGTAAAATCATCCTTGCCCCAGTCTTTTTCGTAGCTTTGGAAAGGACAATGGTCTGTTGCAACCGTATCAATCATACCCGACTTGATTGCCGTCCACAAAGCGTCCTGACTTTCCTTACCCTTCATAGGCGGTGAGCATACAAAGTTTCTGCCGTCCTCACGCTTATAGACATCACAGGTAAATTCAAGGTACTGCGGACAGGTTTCAATGTAGAGTTCGTGTCCCTCTGTTTTTGCTTTAATACATTCCTCAAGTCCTTCTTTGTCAGCCATATGAACAATGTAAAGAGGAGCGTCAAGATGTGTTGCCCAATGCACGGCTCTCTTGTCAGCCTCTGCCTCAACAAATTCGGGACGGCTGAGGTAGTGATACCATGCGCTTGTTTTGCCCTCTTTAAGGAACTGTTCCGTTCTCATGTCAATGAGGTCGGGATTTTCTGCGTGAAGATTGATTTTCGCACCAAGCTCCTTTGCTCTGAGCAAAAGCCTTACAAATGTTGCGTCATCAACCATCATATGTTCCTTCTTATATACAAAGAAGCACTTGAAGCTTGTAATACCTTCTTTTACGGCTGTTTCCATTTCATCAAGGATTTCACCGCCGTTAAGATCGGTGATACAACAATGAAAGGCATAGTCAACACAGGCCTCTTTTTCAAGAACCTCTTTCTTTGAATTTATAAGTCCCATAATTGTTTCACCGCTGTGCTGTACGGGATAATCAAAAACAGTTGTTACACCGCCGCAAGCCGCCGCTCTTGTGCCTGCAAGGTAGCTGTCGGCAGAAACCGTGCCGCCGAACGGCATTGCAAGATGAGTGTGCACATCAATTGCACCGGGGAGAACGAGCTTTCCCCCTGCGTCAACAACCTTGTCTGCATAGAAATCAAGGTTACTGCCGATTGCGACAATCTTGCCGTCATTTACTGCAACATCAGCCTTGTAGCTTTCCTTTGCCGTAACAATTGTTCCGTTTTTAATCAATAAATCCATAATGTTTCCTTCCTTTCATATTTGTGACCTTTTCGTCACGGCAGTCGGTTTACCGCCGTGACGAAAGCCTGAATCAATTACTTTGTGAAAAGGTCTTTCTTGTAAACAAGCTCAAGACCAGATCTCTGATAAACCTGAGCGATTTCAAGAAGATCCATACCGCCTGCATTTGCGGATGTGAGGTTTGCTACCCATGTAACACCGAAATCAACTGTGCCGTTGTTTACTGCTGTTGTTTCAGAAATGTCACCGCCGCCCGGTGTGATTGTTACTTTAAGACCGACTTCGTCATAGTAACCCTTTGCCTGTGCAACATAGTAGCCCATAAACTGTGCCTGAGGCAACCACTTGAGCTGGATTGTAACATCTGTCTTTTCGAGTGTACCGAACTTGCCGTCCTTTGACTTGTTAGCGGCATCAATGTACTGTGTATCACGGATATCGTCAAGTGTGAATCCTTCAAGCTTCTTTGTGGCTGATGAGTCGTCAAGCTGTACATACTTCTTGCAGAGGTCGAGTGTCTGCTGCATTGCATCCTCGTCCATATTGCCGTAGTTGCTTACTGTCTTGCTCTTTGTGTCTGTTGTAACAAGCTTTGCAACCTCTTTTGCCATATAGAGCTGGTGGTCCGATGATACCGATGAGCCTGCGTCAAATACAATCTGAGCAGCTTCTTCCGGGTTTTCAACGGCATATGCCCAACCCTTCATAGATGCGTAAAGGAAAGCCTTTACTGTGTTCGGGTTTTTCTTTGCAAACTCTTTGGTACAGAAAATATTGTCCTCAAGCATTGCAACACCCTCATCGTTCATATCGATTGTGCCTACTGTATCGCCGTACTTGTAACCGCCGTCATAGTCGTTCTTTACAAGTCCGAGTTCGTTAAATGTCATTGCCGAAGCAAGTGTAATATCGTCCTGATCGAAACCGTCCATTGTGAAATCTTCCGAAAGGTACTTTGTGGGGAGGTCATACTTCTGAAGAAGTGCGAGAATTTCGTACTCGTTACCGAGTCCCCAGTTACCAACCTTGCCGTCAGCGGCGGCTTTCTTGATAATCTCTTCATTTGACATCAATTCACCCGAAGTTGAACTGTCTTTTGATGATGAATCCGAAGATGAGCCTGATTCACCGCAACCTGCAAAAGCTGTTACTGCAATTGCACCTGCAAATACAACTGCGAGCAGTTTTTTGAGTTCCTTTGTCTTTTTCATTTTGATTCCTCCAATTTCAAAATTGTATGTAAACCGAAAGCGGTAAACAACTTATTTAACTTTTCTGTTCTTGAGAACAATTGATTCAACCAGCATCAGCACACCGTACATTACAAGTCCGATAAAACAGGCAACAACAATATATGCCCACGCTGTCGGATACTGACCGAGAACTATGTTTTCTCTGATTTCTCTGCCGACACCGACAATGTATTCTGCAAAATATTCCGAAACAACTGCACTGATAATGCTTATCGGAACGCTTACCCTGAGAGCGGTAAATACATAAGGTACGGAATTCGGAAGTCTAAGCTTAAAGAACACCGTGCTTTTCTTTGCCGCATATGATTTCATAAGGTCAAGGGCAAACGGCTTGAGTTCCGTAAGTCCTCTGAAAGCGTTGATACTCATACTTGCAATGCAGACAATCATAACAACAAGTGTTTTTGCAAACATACTTCTTATGTTCGGATCGTTGCTTATATCCTTTGTCCAGTTTGTCATTACAGGAGCAAGGGCAACAATCGGAATTGCGTTGAATGCACCTACAATTGTAAGACCGCCTTTGCCCCATTTCTGAAAGGTTGCCGCAAAGACAGCAATCAGATATCCGATGATTGAACCGATTACAAGTCCTATAACCGCAACCAGAAGTGTGTAGAGTGCATTCTGTGCAAATGCGGGAATATTGTCAATGATGATGTGGCAAATTCTTGACGGAAGCGGCAGAGTGTTTGTGTCCGTGTTGAAAATCTTGTGAAGAACCTGTCCCTGCCACAAGGCGAGGATTAGAACACCGAAAAGCACGGGAAGAAGCACCGAGCTTACACCCTGAGCGACTTTATTTTCTTTAAGCCTTCGCCAAAGGCTTTTTCTTTTTTTAATCAATTAAGCCGCCTCCTTTTTCTTTTTTGTTTTGCGTTCAATTCTCTTGAGCGGTGAAACTGCATTTTCAATCCAACCCATGAGCGAACAGCTTAAAACACCGATAACCGCACTGAACACTACGATGTCCCAGAAAACATATATTGACATTGCGTGTTTGAGCGACTGTGAAAGCATACAACCAAGTCCGCCGTCACCCTGAAGTGTATCAACAAGGATTGACGCTGTAATTGCCATCGGTGCGGCAATTTTCAGACCTGTGAAGAAATACGGGATACACGAGGGAATGAGCATTTTGAAATATACCGTTGATTTCTTTGCGGCATATGAATACATAAGCTCATACTTTTGTTTTTCTACCGAGTTAAGACCTGCAAGTGTGTTGGTTGCAACAGGATAGAATGTGAGAATTGCCGCAATGATGATTCGGCTTGAACCTATATCGTGTGTCATTGCAAGAATGATCGGAGCCATGCCGAGAATAGGAATAAGCTGAATAAGCATAAGGTACGGGGCGGCAATCTTTTCAACAATGTGTGAAAGCTTCATAAGTATTGCAAGTGCAAAACCTATCAGCGTACCTATCATAAAGCCCTGTCCCGCTCTTGAAAGCGTTTGACCTGCGTTAAAAAGAACAACCTGCAGACAACTCATACCGTTTGAAACGGGTTTGGGATCAATTAACGAATAGAAAATCTGCCATACATGAGGCATAATGTTTTCAGGGGTTCGCTTTGTTGCCTGAATTATAAAAGCGAAGATTTCCCATATCACCAATAATCCGAGCACCCATACCAAAGTTACGAGTGCTTTGGAATTTTTTATCTTTGTTATTGTTTTCATCATAAGCTGCCACCTTCAAAGCTGTTTCTTACCTTTGAAACAAGTTCTCCGAAATGAGGTGTATCTCTCATATCAATTGTTCTCGGATACGGCAGGTCTGCGTCAACTACCGCAGAAAGTCTGCCTGGGTGAGGTGAGAGAACACAAATTCTTGTAGAAAGGAAAACTGCCTCCTGAATGTTATGCGTTACAAAAACGATTGTCTTATTTGTCTTTTCCCAGATTTTCAAAAGGTCAAGGTGAAGCTTTTCCTTTGTGAACTCATCAAGTGCCGAGAACGGCTCGTCCATGAGAAGAATTTCAGGTCTGATACCAAAGGCTCTTGCAATGCCGACTCTCTGCTGCATACCGCCGGAAAGCTGCTGCGGATAATGGTCCGCAAACTTTGTGAGTCCGACCATTTCAAGCATTTCATCGGCTCTGTCCGAACGGTCTTTCTTTGAATAGCCCATAATTTCAAGCGGAAGCTCAATATTTTTCTTTACTGTTCTCCACTCAAAAAGCACGGGATTCTGAAAGACAATACCGAATTTCTGCATAAGTCTGATTTCCTTCGGAGTCATATTGCTTACTCTGACATTGCCCGAAGTGGGTTCAAGCAAATCGGCGATTGTACGAAGGAGAGTTGTTTTACCGCATCCCGACGGACCGAGAAGTGAAATGAATTCTCCCTTGTGAATATCAAAATCAATGTTATCGAGTGCCTTTACATCATTGCCCTGATTGTCTTTGAATACCACCGACACATTATTTATCGCAATCTCAACATCATTTTTCTTGATTGCTTCGCTGTTCAAATTCATAATCATTCCTCCCGATAATAAAAAACACGGCAAAGGTACAATTACAACTGCGCCTTTGCCGTGTTAAAAATTTTAAATTTTTCAGATACTAAACATACAATTTTTTGTAGATTTCAATGCAATCATCAACGGTAACTTCTTTTACCGTGTTAGCGGGGCTTCCGCTTGCAACCGCATCGGTTGCCATTTTTGAAATTTTTGAGTAATACTCATCTCTGTCAATTCCGTACTGTTCAAGAGTAGGAATTTCGCACACATCACAAATGTTTTGAAGTGAATCAATAAACTTTTCTGCGGCTGTTTCGTCGCTGTCAGAGTCACTTGCCACACCCGTTTCTCTGCCGAGGTTTGCAAACTTTTCGTATGCACCCGATACGGCAAAGCTTAAGCACTCTTTAAGGAGCATTGCATTTGACATTCCGTGCGGAACATGGAACAATGCGCCAATCGGTCTGCTCATTCCGTGAACAATTGTTACACTTGAATTATTGATACAGATACCTGCCTCAAGAGCCGCAATACTCATCTGCTCCCTTGCAAGTGAGTTGTCGGGTTCTTTGTAGGCGATTGGTAAGTATTTCATAATTCTCTTAACTGCCGAAACAGCAAGCGTGTCTGTCATTGAAAATGCTTTTCTTGAAGTGTATGCCTCAACTGCGTGAGTGAGAGCGTCAAGACCTGTTGCCGAAGTAACCGACTTTGGAGCGCCAACCGTAAAACTGCTGTCAACAATTGCAAGCTTAGGAACAAGCACATCGCCCTTCAAAAGCATTTTTATTCCCTTTTCGGAATCGGTAATTACGGTAAACTTTGTTGCCTCACTGCCTGTTCCCGCTGTTGTCGGAATTGCGGCAAGGGGAAGAATTTCGCCCGTAATTTCTTTTCCGTTATAATCTGCTATACTGCCCTCGTTGACTGCCATTGCGGCAATTGCCTTTGCCGAATCAAGAGGACTGCCTCCGCCTATGCCGATGATAAAGTCACAACCGGAGGATTTTAACATTTCAACACCGTTTTCAATCATAGTGTCGGTCGGTTCGCCTGTTATGCCGTCAAAGATAACGCAGTCTATACCGTTTTCATCAAGCAAGGCGGTAAGCTGTTTCATCATATCGGAAACGGCAACATGCCTGCCTGTTACTATAAATGCCTTGTTTCCCATTTTTTTAAGAAGAGGAGCGGCCTCACCGAGAACATTTGTACCGACAACCGTATGATTTGGTATTACAAAATGTGACATTTTATTATCTCCCGTTTTTGAAATTTTAATTAACTTATATTATCAAATCAATTCGCTGTCAACATATGTAAGAACTTCGTCCATCTTCTCCATTTCTTCCTTAATCTGCTCCTCCGTAATAATGAGAGGCGGATTGACAAAGAGCATATTTTCGTGTGAGTATGTCATGAACTTTTTCTTTTTGAGCATACCGACGAGAGTTCCCATAATACCCTTTTCGTCCTTGCCGTAAGGAACAAGAGGTTCTTTTGTCTTTTTATCCTTTACAAGCTCAATTGCCGAGAAAAGACCGATATATCTTACATCACCTACGCAAGGATGCTTAGCCTTCATTTCTTCAAGGATTTCTCCGAGAACCTTGCCCGACTTTGCAACATTGTCAAGAATGTGTGCCTCACCGTAGTAGTTTACACAGGCAACACCTGCCGCACAGGCAAGAGGATGGCCGCTGTATGTAAGTCCGCATGAAAGAAGATGATCGTCAAAATATTCTGCAACCTTCTTTGATACTGCAACACCGCCGAGAGGAACATAACCGCAGGTAACGCCCTTTGCAAATGTTACGATATCGGGAACTACATCAAAATTCTGGAATGCAAACATCTTACCTGTTCTGCACCAGCCGGCCATAACTTCATCGCAAATCATCAAAATTCCGAACTCATCACAAATCTTTCTTACGCCCGGCAGATAACCCTTCGGCGGAATGATTACACCGTTTGAACCTGTGATTGTTTCCATTACGATTGCGGCTACACTGTCGGGACCTTCGTAAATAATCTGTTCACGGAGCTTTGTAAGGTAAAACTTGGTAGCTTCTTCCTCCGATTCAAAGTTGATTGCCTCACGGTAAACATAAGGATCAAAGAACTTTACAAATCCGGGAATACCCGGTTCGAGAGGATATCTTCTCGGTTCACCTGTAAGGTTGCCTGCACCGAATGATGAACCGTGATAACTTCTGTAACGGCTGAATACTTTGTTTCTGCCTGTGAACATTCTTGCAATCTTTACTGCATTTTCGTTTGCGTCTGCACCTGCATTTGTAAAGAATACCTTTCCGAAGCTGTCGGGAAGAAGATTTATAATCATCTCTGCAAGCGTTGACTTTGCCTCTGTGGCATATGACGGACCGACAAAACAAAACTTGTCAACCTGTTCCTTGATTGCATCACCGATTGCTTTATTTCCGTAACCGAGGTTGAGGTTTACAAGCTGTGATGACATATCTGTATATCTGTTACCGTCAAAATCGTAAAAGTAAATTCCGTCTGCCTTTGCAACGGGAATCGGATTAAGATTACCCTGCTTGCTCCATGACTGGAGGACATATTTCTTATGGTTTTCAACAATTTTCTCAGGTGTCATAATAATTTCCCCTTTTTAAGATACCAAAAAAGATAAACAGAAAAGGAGCCTCCTTTTCAGAAGCTCCTTTGCTTTGCGTCTTTTTTGTTTATGCCATTATTATATCATCAAAATACGGTTATGCAATATTTTTCGGCACAATATTCTTTGTGCTAAAGCACAATGTTTTCGGGGATATTTCTTGAATTTATGACCTTTTCGTCATTTTACATACAAATTTCGTGAAATGTCCACTCCTTGTTTGTATGCTGTAATTAACAATTACTCGTTTTCCTTTTTCTTTGTTGTGCCAAGGCTGAGTATAATTCCGGAAATGATAATCATTACAAAACCTGCGGCACACGGAATTATGTCACCGTAAATCATATTGAAACCGCTTTCTGTCGCAGCTTGTCCGCTGATGATTGTATATTCACCTGACGGCATACTGCTGAGTGAATATTTTGTGCCGTCAATTGTAACATTGAAATTTTCCGAACGAATCATTTCGTCTGTAATACCTGCGCTTTTAAGACCGTTATCGCCAAGGTTCATATTTGTGCTTACAACTTCGCCGTTCTTAACGATGATTGTATCACCCTTGCAGCTTTTTGCAATATCAGCACCGATAACAGCCGAATAGTCGCTTGTATTTGTATCAATAATAACGATGCCGCCCTCTGTTCTTGCAACGCAAGCCATGAGGTTATACACACCGTCCTCGCCCTCAACGGCTGTCGGCTCTGAAATGCTCTTGACCTTCATACCCTTGAGGTTAGCCTTGAACTGCTTTGTTGTTTCGTCATCAAGGAAATTTGTGCCGACCTTTTTATCGTCTGACGATGCGATAATCTTACCGTCAGCGTCTGTCATAACAAATGAATTGATGCCGAGGTTCTTTACAAGTGCGGCATTTGTGTCAGCCGAAGTATTTTCCGTAACAACACTTGCAATTACATTTGCCTTTTCAAAAAGTGAGTTCATAAACTCAAATTTAGTGTAGTTATAATTATCGCTGTATTCTGTAAGCTGAGCCTTTGCGTCATCAAGATATGTCTGATTTGAGCTTTCTGTTTTTGTTGAAAGCAAATTGCAAACTACCGAAACGCAAACCATAACAGCAGCAACGATAACTGCCGTTACAACTGCAACGCCTTTTTTTACCAATTTAGAATTGCCCATTGTAATCTTCCTTTCAAAATGTTTTGCTTGAATAACTTGAATAAAATAATACCATTATTCGACTTTGTTTTCAAGCACGGTTCGTGAAATAATTAACAACTGTACATAATTTGACAATGTTTTGCATTAGCCGATTTAGGGATACAGCTCTGCGAAAAAAGATAATTTGAAAAAAATGATACATCTATGATACAATGGCAATATAAACTGTGTCTTGGAGGTGGGGTTGTTGGCTGACATATTGATTGTTGAGGACGAAAAGAATATTTCAAATCTTATTGAAATGGCTCTTTCTCGGCACGGGCACAAAACCGATTGTGTGTTTGACGGCGAAAGCTGTGCCGATGTTCTGGAGAAAAAGCACTTTGACCTTATTCTGCTTGATGTTATGTTGCCGAAAATCAGCGGTTTCGAGCTTATGGACTACATCAAAGGCTTTGACACACCCGTAATTTTCATTACTGCAAAATCAGATATATCGGACAGGGTTTACGGGCTTAACCTGGGGGCTGACGATTACATAACAAAACCGTTTAACATTTCGGAACTTCAGGCAAGAGTCGATGCGATACTGCGAAGATACAACAAGGCAAAAACAAAACTCAGCTTTAAAGACATAGTAATTGACACAAATTCAAGAATAGTCACCAAAAACGGAGTACAAATTGACCTTACATTAAAGGAATACGAAATACTTCTGCTTTTTGTACGCAACAAAAACATTGCCCTTTACCGTGAAATGATTTACGAAAGGGTATGGAATGAACCGTATATGGGTGATACAAGAACCGTGGATCTGCATATTCAGCGGTTAAGAAAAAAGCTTGATTTAAAAGACAACATTCAGTCTGTGTATAAAGTCGGTTACCGTCTTGTTGAATAAGCGGAGGGAAAGCCCTAATGAAATTTTCGTGGAAAATATTTTTTATTACCTTTCTTATTATAATTACTTCCTTCGGTGTGGGAGGTTTTCTCCTCATCAACACCGTTTTTACAAACACGCTGAACAACCGTATTGACTCAGCCAAAAAGAACAACAATTACATCACAACGGCACTTTCGGTATATGCAGACAACAACCAACCCACCTACGGAAACTTGGAATATCTGCGCGTTTCGGCAATCGGATTTGCAAAACAAATTGCAGGCAATTCGGATTCTAAAATCAAAATCGGTTCAATAAACGAGCTCAGCTTTTCGGCAGAAAATGAATTTGCCCACGGTATGTCGGTAAATTCCAGAAAAAGCAGAGTAGTTACTGAAAATAAAAAATACTACATTCAGACAATAAGCAAAATTCAGCTTGTAACCAAAAGCTGTTATATTGAAACTGTTGACAATATAACAAGCGTGTACAGCGACCGTGATATGTACTGCACAATTTATCAGTTCATTCTCATAGGCGTTGCATTGTTTGCATCAATTCTGCTTGTAATCTTCTCAAAGCTTTTGACAAGACCGCTTGTTAAGTTAAAGGATGCGTCAAAGGAAGTTGCCGAGGGCAACTTTAATATGAGAGTAAAGGAAAGCCACGGCATTACATCTTCAACCGAAATAACCGAGCTTTCGCAGAGCTTTAATACCATGGCGGATTATGTTGAAGATTACATTGAACAGCTAAAGCTTGCAACACAGAATCGTGACAACTTTATTGCGGATTTTACCCACGAGTTAAAAACTCCGCTGACATCTGTCATAGGCTATGCGGACATGCTCCGCTCATATGAAATGGAGCCTGAACAACGCAGAGAATGTGCCGACCTTATCTACAAAGAGGGCAGTCGGCTTGAGGCGCTTTCGCTTAATCTGCTAAACCTTATAGTTTTGAAAAATGACGAAATCAAAACCGTAAACATCAGAACGGACATAATTTCCGATGACATTAAAAAGTCTGTTCTCTTTATTTTGAAAAAATACGGTGTGAAACTCAAATTAAATGTTGAAAAAGCAGAAGTCAACGCAGAGCCGTCGCTCTTGAAAACGCTCTTGTACAACCTGATTGACAATGCCTGCAAAGCGAGTGAGAGCGGAAAGCCTGTTACACTAACGGGATATGTTGACAGCGACAGATACCGTTTTTGCGTTACCGACAGCGGTTGCGGAATTGCGGAAGATGACCTTGCCAAAATTACCGAACCGTTTTATATGGTTGACAAATCCCGTTCAAGGAGTATGGGCGGAGCCGGACTCGGGCTTTCAATCTGCAATGAAATTGCAAAGCTTCACGGCTCAACTCTTGAAATTGTCAGTGAAGTCGGCAAGGGTACGGACATCAGCTTTACGGTAAGTCTTGCCGATAATTCTACGGAAAGTGAGGGCTTTGAAGATGAAGAAATTTAACCTTAAAAAATCCGCAAAATATATCATCTGCACTTTGCTCACCTTGACCGTAGTCGCAACCGTTGTGTTTCTCCCACGCTTTTATTATTCGGTAACGGACAATCGGGATTCTGTCGGAAACACGGCGGAAACATTTAAACTTACCGCTGACATAACTACTTCGAGCGGCGGAGAATTTTTGAAACTCGTTTCAAACGAAGATACCGTTTGGGTTCTTCAAAACAATGCTCCGAAAGCAGAAACTGTAATCAGCTATGCCAAAAAAGCGATAAGCAATCTTGCAAATTCGCTTAAAGACACAAATTTATTTTCCAATATTGCAGGCTACATTCCGCAGTTTTTTACATTTGACAGCTGCAGCGGTTACAAACTTACAATGCGTGGAACACTTGACGGTAATGTAATCGTTTCGTCCGATTTTATGTTTGTAACATGCAACTATGCCAAAGAGGGCGAACGATACGGACTAAACATAACAATGCTGTTTGACACGGAAACCTTTACGATTTATGAGCTTAACATTGATACAACCTACCTGTCGGACAGCGGTACCGAGAATGAAATTCCGCAGTATTTGGTTATTCCGTACAGCGACAGTTATGAACAGGAGTTGTCCGATGCACTCATAAAATACTGGGGTGTCAGTTCCGATTCAATAACGGTTAATGTAAGTCCCGAATCTTTCAGCATCAACATCTGCCCACAGCCGTTTTTGGAATACAGCAAAATAAACAACGAACAATTTGATTATTATGTGTTATGAAACAACTATGATACATTTTTGAACAAATTCAGAAACAAGCCTTTTGTATAGTATTGATACACTTACGAAAGGCTTGTTTTTTTATGGATATTAAAGAGTATGAGGAATTTTGTAAAAACAGTAAATACGGAAACTTTATGCAGTCGGCAGACTGGGCAAAGGTTAAAAAAGGTTGGATTCCCGAGTATGTTGCAGTTCGTGATGAAAACGGAAAAATCAACGGTTGTACACTTGTGCTTGTAAAGAAAATAACGATTCTCAACACGGCAATGCTTTATGCACCGAGAGGCTTTGTATGCGACACTCACGACAGTAAAACCGTCAGAAAAATATTTGAGCAGATAAAGCTGATTGCAGAAAAATATCACGCATACACACTCAAAACCGATCCGCTGATTGACGAAACCGACTTTATCTCGATTAAAAATCTTGTTGACCTCGGATTTGTTTATCACGGTGAAAAACGAGGATATGACAACACCCAATGCAAAGAAAATTATGTGCTTGACATAAAAGATAAATCGTGTGATGAAGTTTTTGCAAATTTTAAATCAAAATGGCGGTACAACATCCGCCTTGCAATGAGGAAAGGCGTTGAGTGTAAATTCTGCGGTGAAGATGAGCTTGACGATTTTATGGAGCTTATGAAAGAAACAGGCAGGCGTGACGGCTTTGAAATTCGTTCGGAAGAATATTTCAGAAATTTTTTACAGGCATTTCACGGCAACGCAAAGCTATGTATCGCAAAACTTGACGGAAAAGTTTTGTCGGGTGCATTGCTTGTAAATTATGCAAATGTTGCGAGCTATGTTTACGGCTGTTCATCAAACGAATACAGAAAATATATGCCGAATTATCTTATGCAATGGACGATGATTAAGTACGCAATTGAGAGCGGTTGCCATACATACGATTTTTGCGGTATTCCCTATTGGTATGACGAAACGCATAAAAACTACGGTGTATATCGCTTTAAACAGGGATTTAACGGCAAAGTCAAAACCTATGCCGGCGAGTTTGACTATGTTTTCAGAAACGGAGTAAATCACATTGCCGACCTTGCACTGAAACTGAAAAAGCTTGTGTGAAATATTCATCTGCGTTGAATTTGCAAACCGTATATGCTAAAATGGAGTGGGTAAAATTATCCCACTCCATTTTGTATCGGGGGAATTTTATGTTCTGCGATTTGCATACACATTCAACATTTTCGGACGGCACATTTTCACCAACGGAAATCGTTTTAAAAGCCAAAGAAATCGGGCTTGACGCCGTTGCACTCTGCGACCACAACACGGTTGCCGGACTTGACGAATTTGTTTCGGCAGGTAAAAAGTACGGCGTAACCACCGTTGCGGGGATTGAATTTTCAACCGAATACAATTCAAAACAGCTGCACATTGTCGGTCTGTTTATCAAGAAAGAAAACTATTCAGACATAACCGAAATTATGGCTGAGTCGCAAAAATTAAAGGATGAAAGCAACAAACTGCTCGTTAAAAATCTTGCGAAAGACGGCTATATTCTCGACTATGACGAAATCAAAAACAGCACGGTTGACGGCTTTGTAAACCGTGCAAACATCGCCGCCGCTCTCATGCAGAAGGGCTATGTTTCTTCTGTCAAAGAGGCATTTCAAACCTTGCTTATGTCGAAGTTCGGCTACTATGTTCCGCCGAAAAGGCCGTCATCTCTGTATATAATTGAAAGGCTGAAAGGTTTCGGTTCAATATCCGTTCTTGCACACCCGTTTCTCAATATGAACGAAGATGAGTTGAGAGAATTTCTGCCAAAAGCAAAGGCTTGCGGTCTTAACGCAACGGAGGCGTACTATTCGCTTTTTGACAATGCCGAAACAGAGCTTGCCGAGAAAATCTGTGACGAATACGGTCTTTTGAAAAGCGGCGGAAGTGACTTTCACGGAGCAACAAAACCCGATATTTCGCTTGGAGTCGGAAAAGGAAATCTTGCGATACCGACAGAAATATACAAAAATCTTGCTAATTGTTATCACAACTTCCGATTATAAAATCATCGTCATTATGCAATGCTCCCTGCATTTTACAAGCACAACAATTTAATTTCGACTCAAACAACACAAAACAGCGATGAAGAATACTCACCGCTGTTTTTTTGTTTTGGATTTAATTTTTTTCAATTCAGGCTTATTTAATTTTAAGTGAAATATCAAAAGCCTTAACCGAATGAGTGAGCGCACCCATTGAGATGATATCAACACCGGTTTCGGCAATTTCACGAAGAGTTTCGTCCGTGATGCCGCCGCTTGCCTCAAGGAGAGCCTTGCCTGCCGTGATGTCAACAGCCTGTTTCATAAGTTCGGGACTCATATTGTCGAGCATAATAACATCAACGCCTGCCTCAAGAGCCTGATTGAGTTCGTCAAGGTTTCTTACTTCAAGCTCAACCTTGGTCATATGACCGAGTTTTGATTTAAGCTTTGAAACAGCGTTTGCAATTCCGCCGCCTGCGTCAATGTGGTTATCCTTGAGCATTGCGGCATCTGAAAGATTGTAACGGTGATTTCTTCCGCCTCCAACCGTAACGGCATACTTCTGGAGCGGACGCATACCCGGGAGTGTCTTTCTTGTGTCGGCAATAGAAGCCTTTGTTCCGCTGACAATTTCAACAGCCTTGTTTGTTGCGGTTGCAATGCCGCTCATATGCTGAATAAGGTTAAGAGCAGTCCTCTCACCCTTTAAAATTGTTCTTGTCTTGCCGTGAATTTCAGCGATGATTTCGCCCTTTACAAGCTTGTCGCCGTCATGCTTATAAACCTTTGCCTCAAAACCGTTTGGCTGAAGAATTTCAAACACACGGAGTGCAACCTCGATACCGCAAAGAACACCTGTGCTTTTTGCAAGGAAAATTGCCGTGTTTTCTTGATTTTCGTCAATAAGGTAATCGGTTGTTGTGTCAAGATAGTTGATATCCTCAAGCAATGCGGTTTTGATAAGATTGTCAACATAAATGCTGTTAAGTGTCATCAGTCTGTACCCTCCATAATTTCATCAAAAATGATACTTGCAACAATTGCCGCACTTCTTGCCTCAACAAGGTCGGAATTGATTTCGTACTTTTCTGCAAACAGTTCACTCATAATCTCGTGAATCTGCTTACTGCTTTCTTCATATTTTTCAGGCTTTGGAAGAACAAAATATGCGTCCTGCAAAATCTCTCTGATTTTTGAACGACAGCCATGCGGCATGGTCTTACCCTCAACAGGGCGGTAAACAGGTTCTTCGCCAAGAGTTCTTCTGCCGAATTTGTTGATTTTATCCGTAATATCAAGAGCGGCTGTTCTTGAATAAACAAGCGCTTCAAGGAGCGAGTTACTTGCAAGACGGTTCGCACCGTGAACACCTGTGTGCGAGCACTCTCCTGCGGCATACAAGCCCTCAACGGTTGTGCGTGAATGAAGGTCAACATCAATACCGCCCATAAGGTAATGCTGGCACGGAAATACAGGGATTCTGTCCTTTGTAATGTCAACGCCCTCTTCAAGGCATCTTTCATAAATCATCGGAAAACGATTTCTTACAAAATCAGCCGGCTTATGGGTTATGTCAAGATAGAAATTCTCGCTGTTTGTCTTAATTGATTCAAGCATAACCGCATTTGAAACAACATCTCTCGGAGCAAGCTCTCCTCTGCTGTCATAATTTGAGGCAAATCTCTCGCCGTTGCAGTTGAGCAGAACCGCACCCTCACCACGAACAGCCTCACTTATAAGAAAACGCTCTCTGCCCTGATCAGCCGCAAATGCTGTCGGGTGAAACTGTATTCTCGAAAGATTTTTAATTCTTGCACCAAGCATATATGCAAACGCAATGCCGTCACCCGTTGCGATTGCGGAGTTGGTTGTATACTTATAAACTCTGCCGATACCGCCTGTTGCAAGCAGACAGTAGTTACAGCCGTAGTGAAGCTTTTCACCGTTTCTCAAAATGCTTATATAAAAACCGTTCAGCACCTTGTCAATTGCATAAACAAGAGCGTTGTCACACACGGTAACATTTTTAAGCTGAGTAACCTTTGCGATAAGTCCGTCAACAATTGCCTTGCCTGTCGAATCCTTATGATGAACAATTCTGTTTCTGCTGTGACCTGCCTCAAGAGTTTTGCACATTGTGCCGTCCTCGTTAAGGTCAAAATCAACACCGAGGTCTTTTATTTTAAGAACATCCGAAGGTCCTTCGGTAACAAGCTTTTCAACAGCGGAAAGAGTATTTTTATACTTTCCCGCAATCAATGTATCCGTAATATGCAGCTTGTAGCTGTCGTGAACCGTATCAAGCACACACGCAACACCGCCCTGCGCAAGAGAGCTGTTTGAAAGCTGAAGTTCACGCTTTGAAACAAGAAGAATATTCACGCTTTCGGGAAAATTAAGTGCCGCATAAAGTCCTGCCGCACCTGTGCCAACGATTACAACATCAAATTTCTTATCCATTTCCAAGTTCCTTTGAAAAAATTTATCTGTTACACACGGCATCACACAGAATACCGTTTACAAATTTGTACCTGTATATTATACTACTAATTGTAAGATTAGTAAATACAGTAAATAATTTTGAAAGGGCGATTATTATGGCTGAAAATACAATTCCGAACGATCCGATGATTCTTTTAAGCTTTGTTAATACAAAGCTGCGTGATTTCTACCCCAGCCTTGATAAAATGTGTGACGATCTCGGTTGCAGTAAAGAAGAAATTGAAAGCAAGCTTTCTGCAATTGACTACAAATACAACGCAGAACTCAATAAATTTGTCTGATTACAAAGGAAAGTCCGTTTTATCGTACACCTCATTTGATATGATTAACATATAGGATATCCCATATGTTAAGGAGGAAATTTTATGGGCATTTTCGATTTTGAACGATTGTTTGATTTAAACCATGACGGAATGCTTGATCCGCTTGAAAAAGGTCTTGAATTCACCGTGATTGAAGATATTATGAATGATGACGAAGATGAAGATAATGACGACTTGTTTTCGTCTGATTTGGATGATGAATTTGACACGGATTTCGACGATGATTTCTGATTTTATTCAGCAAACAATTTAATCTTCAAGCAAAAAGCGAGATGAATTTTTCGATTGAATTCATCTCGCTTATATTTTTATTTATCGTGATTCTGTTCAAGCGTTACAGCTTGTAATTGTCCATAACCTTTTCCAAGGTCTTGTAATCATCATCGGAAATTTTATACACGGTTGAATTGTCTTTGTCAACACAGATTTTGTCAGCACCGCCGACACGGATATTGTGGGTAACAATTCCGTCTTTGCGTGTTTCAATAAGGATTCCGCCGTCAAACTCACCGCTTGTACCGCCTGTTTCGGCTGATTGCAGAATATTCTTGACCGTCTTGAAATCAACCTCGCCAAGCACGGCAGTTGATTCGTCCGACATTACGACGGTTATTTCATCAACATCGGAAAAATTAACCTTGTCTGTAATTTTCGTATCACCGCAACCGCAAAGCATTACAGCAACGGATAACATCATCACAAAAGCCAAGCAAACTGCTCTGAATTTTTTCATATAATCTCCCCCCACAACTAACTATTGATTATGAGAAAAGTATAAATAACAATTTTGGTAAAGTCAACATCTCTGCAAAAAATGTCGATTGATATAATCCAACTTATATGTTAAAATTTGGATATCAAAATATTTTCGGAGAACATTATGAAAAATGTGGTTAAAAACGAGTTGAAAAGTGTAAAAGCCGAAAACAATTGGCTTATCCGTCAATGGAAACATCATCCTATAAAAATGATATTACGCATTTTAGCAATAGTTGCGGCTGTTTTTACAGCTCTGTTTGTAGGCGGTCTTGCAACAGAACCGTTAAACAAAATCGGATATAGCGCAATAAAAAGCATAGTCTTTATAGCATATAATAAATGGGCAGGCTTTGCATTCGATGCAATATTTGGAATACTGTTTGTCGTATTTTTAATAATATTTGTTGCCTTAGTCGAAGTGATTTCAGACGCAGTACTATTAAAGAGAGGTAAACATTTAGAATCGAAAGGAGAAAGCTCTTTTGCTGAAAAAGAAATTGAAGAAGAACAATCCGACAAAAAATATGATAAAATTGCAAAAGCTGTATTGATTGCCATTCCGATAGTCACAATTTTGATTTTTCTCGGAAGTGTTTATGTATCTACATTTAACTCCACTGTTTTTACCAATGATACGATAATAGAAAAGTCGCCGTTTAATCCGTCGGGAACTGAGTACGGCTATTCAGATATTGCAAAAATTGAGATTGATAACAAAGATGATAGCTATCTATGCCTTGACTTACATATGAAAAACGGCGATACCGTAACAGTTGACTACAGTGGCGAAACCGATTCCGACAACGAAAAATATACCGACTATCCCGAGGCATTCATAAAAGATTTTCTGAACAATTCCCATAACAAAAATATTCCAGTAACATTCAATTGCACATACGAAGATGTCACCGCATATAACTTCAACGATGAATCTCTCACTTATATTAAAGAAATTTTTGAGGTCAATAAATAAAATTCATGCATAACCAAAACAAGCGGCAGAACTTAATCTGCCGCTTGTAATTCTCATATATTAAATTTTTTCGGGTTACCCCAACTATTGACATTGAGCCGTAAAAAAGTTAATAAGTAAAATCGACAAACCCCTTACGAGATTTGTCGATTTTTGTCAGGGTTGTGCAAAAAAGATGTTTTTGGCAATTTTTATGGTAGTTTCGAACCAGAGAAAATAAATATCATGGTGATAGGTGGTATTCTGACTAAGGCAGAGTGATATTTTCACTTTGTGAAAGTTAATATTTATGCTTTGCCTAAGTTATATTATATTCGCCCAAACTGCACGAAGGGCAATATCACACGGAGTAAGCCGTATAGCACTGCGAAACGATATAACTCACCAAAGGCGATATAACTGAAAGATGCTGTCGCAAATTTTAATCATTTGCGACAGCCCCGCTATGTTCTAATTGATATAACCACTTACTTGTCTTGATTGTTTTCGATGATCTTCTCTATTCCACGCTTGCCAAGAGTTTTTATAATTTCCTCACTCTTTAATTTATCACATAAAATTTTATATTGATCTGTAACTTTTTTCAAACTTTCTTCGGCATCTTGGGATGATTTATTAGAATATACCATTGCTACAACACTAAGAACTACAGAAGCAGTTGTTCCGATAATTCCAGACCACAACGAAATAATACTTACAATGCCATTATGCGGTTCGACAAAAAACAGAACTGATGAACCAGCAATACCTAATACAGCAAAACCAATGATAATACATAATCCTATTTTTTTACTTTTATCCACAAAAAACCCTCGTCAATTCTCAGTTGCCTGCGTAATATCATCCAATATGGTAGTATTCCAATGTGCACCTGTTAAGCACCACGCTGGATGAAAAGCATACCCCTCAAGCATATGTTCTATCACTTTGGGAGCAATGGCCCTATATACGAAGTAATACATCATCTTTTGTAACATTATTTGCCTTTGCTGATTAAAATCATCAAATCCAAAGGCTGGTTTTTTTTCATACGTATTGTGCTGTTTTATTTTTTTACATTGAGCGCTTGTACACAATTCTTTGTCAAAATCAAAAATAAAAGAAGTAACCATATTTACGGCCACCGCTTCATTAATATGCTTGAGTTGCCAACTTAAATATTTTGCATCCGTATTACACCCTGAGGCAACATCAATATTGTCTAAGTCAACTTCATCAGGATATAATATACTTATAGGTTTATGCCTTAAAAACCAATAACCTAAATATGCCGCTATTTTAAAAGCATTTGGATGCTCTACAGGGTGTGGGGTCTTATCAATTATTTTTGACATGCCAATGACAGCATCTCCCACCACTTCATTTAGTAGTGATTCACTCAAAAAATATGACACATGATTTTCCGGAGCGACCTTTGCTATTAAGCCTTCACATATATCCAAGCAACATTTAGCAATGAATATGCGCCATTTAGAAAGTCGTTTTTTTGTAAAAAAATCCCCGTTGGTTATATTAACATAGTCAATTCGCATACAATTGACTGATTTAATTTTCTTATCCGACATTTTATAATCAATCCCAAAGATCTATGATAAATCGTGAGTTGTTTTTGATGTTAGAATCAGTAATATCAACTCCGCCAAAAGTATTGCCCTGTACCATAGTCAAAAATTGCTCCTGAAATCCCTTCTCTTGCGATTCTAGACTCTCAAGAACAATACTAGCGTTATTTAAATTAATAAAATTTTCTTCACTTGTTTTTAATCTGTTACTCATCTCTGTAATGTTGCAAATTTAATCTGCAACAATCTCTCCTCTAAAATAATGCAATTATTGTAACACTATCAGCGTGTTATGTCAACAACTTTCTATATATTATATGCGAATGTTAATTGTTTACGACACCCAATATGTTACTTACCTATGAATTTTTTATATTTTTTGCAAATCACTATTATTATTTATGTAGTAATATTTAATAAAAATCAAAAATCCGAACGTATCACCGATTGATGTTCGGATTTTATGATTCTGTCAAGGTTGAGCATAAAAAGATGTTTTTGCCGATTTTTATGGTAGTTTAGAACCAGCGAATTCAGAAATAATTAAAAACTTCATCGTTATTATTTTAGCTTTTGCTCTGCCTTGTATGAGCAATATTATATTTACACGAAACTGCCTGAAGGGCGATATCTAGAGGAATAAATCGCATTTCACTACGAAGCAATATAGCGCACTATAAAACTAATACAACTGAAAGAATTTTTCGTCTGGGAGGTGACATTTGAATTCTCATACCGTCGTAATCACGTTTTGTGACGAACGGGTAACTGAGCACGACTTTTGTAAAAAATAAGAGCAATCGATACATAACTTACTCCAAAGTGTGCTAATGCGATATGATTTATATTGTAGATAAATGACCATATCACAAACCAAACCGAAACTCAGAACAGAAAGTCCAATACCAAAAGGCTGAGGTATAGCTTCATCGGTTCGTCCGCAGTACTACCGTTTCTTAGTTATTTGAAATCTGAACACGCTGGTGGATTTTTGCAGAGACATCATCATACAGATCAACATTAAAACCTTCTGCTACTTCAAAACTAACAAATAGACAGTATGGTATTGCTTCGTTAATTTTGGCAGCTTCTTCTTTACAGTTCACTTTTATGATAAGGTCATCATCATTCCAGACAATTGAATTTTCTCCAGTAAAAATCTCATGTTGTAAAGTACCCTTTCGGACTGCTTGCCATTCCGTATTTTGTCGGTCGGGGACAAGACCCTTTCCACCGTCATCAATATTAAACCACAGTTGCGCACCGCGATATGTTTGCTTATTTGAGACAACAGGAGAAATGTAGGATAATGTAACGGTTAGCCTTCTTTTTATTAATCGAGTTGAAAAATCCACAGGAAGTGGGAGCTTAAAAATATCTCCCTTATCTTTCTTTAGTGCACCAAGCCCAATAAGTGTTATGCGTTCTTTAGTACACTCTATAACACGGTTTATATTAGGTATGCCGTTTCCGAGCCACTTACTTAATTGTTTTGGTGAAGCACCCATGGTAAGGGCGAGTTTGTCGGCAATTGGTTTCCATGAAGCACCATGAGCAAGCATCGCCTTCAAAAGGATTGCGGTAGAATCAACTGGCATATTAGTACCTGTTTGGTTAAGAAAAACTTGATCAAGTACATCATGGCATTTGGCGGCTTCATGTGTTATTTGAGCTGCGGCATCACTAGTTCCAAATGAAAAAGCACATCCATCGATATCGCCTGTCCCATATGGAGCGGCAGATAAACATCCCGGTTCACGCGAAGATTCTACCCAGTCGATTTCACCATTATGTTTTCCCCTGATGAACTCTCTGCCACCATAGTAAAACAAGTCTGGAGCAATAACAGAGCGATAGCCCTTACCAATTGCAGATATAGGGGAAGGTAGCCCTCTATCGACAGCCAAAATACGACGCTCTGTTTCATTTGTATTCGTAAAATCATCATATAGTGCGCCAATTGTCAGTCCGTTCAAACTTTCTGCTGGTGCAAGTATTTTTAGATTGCGTTGGTTATCCTTAATGATTCCACCAAAAACTTTGCTTCGCTGTATCATATCAAGAGATTTTAGCTCGTCGAATGATTTGCCTACAAAGTTTACGACCTCTGGATGATTTCCAGCGCTTATAATAAACAGAATTTTGTACTTATAAGCGAGAAAGTCAAGCAATCGCGCAGTTGGACTCATTGTGACAGCCAATTGCCGAACAGGATCCCCAATGGACAGATTAATTACTTTGGTATTGGGGGCAGTTGCGCTTTCCTCGCCATCGCCTTCCATCATTCTCCTTACAGCCCGATGAAGAACATCAATAAATAAGCTGTCATCAGGAACACTTTCTGTTACTTTATCAAATCCGCTTTGCTTTGGTCGGAGAATAGGACGCACATAAACAGGACTACTAATAGGGGTATCATTTCTCTTGAGGTCGCCGTAAATAGCAAGTGATACCATTGATGTACCGTGAATGCGATTTTTGCTTTCATATCCCGAAGCGTAGTCATCAGGATCATCAATGATAACTCGTCCACGTAGTAGGTGGTGATTCTGCATTGGCATACCGTCAAAAACAGCAACAACAGCATCCCCCCTTGGTAATGGTACATCTTCCTCGTTAGCAACATAACTCTCGGAATCAGTTGTCGAAACAAACACAGATTGGCATGTAGGCCGAAAAAACATGATATCGTCAACCTGCGATAATTCAATTTCTTCGTATCGATCAACTAAACCTTCAATAGAAATTCTCGGAAGTTCAACTAACATGCCGTGATAATAAATTTCACTTATTATACAATTTTGAATCACACGACCGCCTAATGATTGAATTTCTCGTCGAATAGTTTCAGTAGCAATATTTCGTTTTGTTGCATCATTTCTAAAAAATAATTCGATTTCAAATGGCACAGGAGAATTACCGTCGAATTCCAAAGACTCACGCCAGTACTCCACAGCATGCGTTTCTGCAATTCTATCCTGTGCCTCCCATTTCCTTATGTTCTTTATGTGAGTAAAAATATCACGGAGTCCCGTGAAATTTCTCTTGAATACGTCAGCCTCTCCATTTTGGTATCTTTGCCACAATGATAGTAATTGAAGCATTGCCTGCTGGTTGGACATTACGCAATATAGCTTTCCGTTTAGAAAATCATCAACTCTTTGCCCAGAGTCTTTATTGATTTGATAGAAATCATCATCCGGTTCAAACGGATCAGATTCGCTATCAAAAATCCATTCAAAACCTTCAGTGTGCTTGACTGCGGTATAAAAACTATCGACCGTTCCAATTATTTCAAAAACCAATGCAAACTCAGGATTAATTCCAGTTGGAGACTGTTGAATCTTCAGTGCCTTTTTCTCAAAAGCGGTTTTGAGCACACTAAAGGATGGCTGTAATCTAGTGAATTGCCTTCCGAAAGATGGTTTAATGGTTCTGGTAAAAACAGGAGTTTTGTGTTCACGATCCGCATGCTCTGGAGACGGAAACAGTATTAAAGGTCTATCTGGCATGTTTCTACTCCTTTCTGATCTTTATGTGCTACGATCACTTGAGATTGCCAACTATGAATTGCTCTCTCAGTAATCTCTTTCACATTATCATTTGGCAGATTTAAAACATACTGTCTATAAACTGAGAGTGCGAATTCCTCTGCTTCTGCATAGCTTATACCTAAAGTTTTCTTAGCCAGTGTGCTTGGTTGCAGGCCAAACTTAAAATCTTTTTCTTTTTCAAAAAAGCGATAATACTCTTCCAAACGACTTCGGGTTGGTCTGGGTATTTCAAGCCGGATTTGAAATCTCCGCCATGCTGCTTTATCAAGCAGAGTATCATGATTTGTAGCGGCAATAGCAACAACATAACTAGGAAGAGCATCAATCTGCATCAGTAAAGAACTTACGACTCGCTTAATTTCACCTGTTTCATGAACATCGCCACGTTCCTTTCCCAATGTCTCAAATTCATCAAAAAACAGGACACATTCTCTTGTTTTAGCGTACTCAAACAATTTCGATAATCTGGATGCTGTTTCGCCGAGATAGGAGCCAATGATACTCTCATATCTAACCGTAAGGAGTGGAACCATTAACGCTTCTGCTATTGCTTCTGCCAACGAGGTTTTACCATTTCCGGGTGGGCCAATTAATAAAATTTTATTTCTAGGTTCTATTCCATATGATTGCAGCAAATCAGAACGGTTTTGCTCTATAATTAAATCTTGACAAGCTGACCGAACATTGTCTGGAAGAATTAGATGGTCCAATCTCTTTCGAGGGACCTTTTCGGAAAATAAGCTTTGTTCATTCATACCACCACGAATAATCGCTGGCGAAGTCATATTTTCTTTTGCAGTTGGTCTGCGCGAATTTTTTAATAATTCATCAATTTTTGTTGCAAGTACAGTGTGCTGCTTTGCACGTTCTTCTGCGCATAATGCTTCTGCGGCTTTCCTAAAACTCGCAGAATCATTTATTAAACCGTATTTTATTAATTCACATAACAAATCTGCTCTTGCCATAATTATTTACCTCCTAATATTTCCAATGATAAATGGCAAGCAGTGTCATAACAGGCCATCAGGAACATCGATGAAATTGTTTTCGCAAAAATCATAAAAACTCTTTACCGCCAAATTGCTTGGTACAACATGACCATTTTCCCAACGGTTAATAGTTGAGTAGCTAACATTAATTGCAGTTGCCAATTGTTTTTGGCTTAGTTTAAGTTTCCTGCGGACAGAAATGACAAACTCTGAAAAAGTCATTGTTGCACCTCCAATATAGCATATGCTACAATTCTTTTACTATATCAGTATAGCATATGCTATACTGATATGCAATGACTTTTTGATACATTTTGCCACTTAACAAAATAAACTATAAATTTATATAAAGGTATATTTTTATAACTCCTGTTCCACCTCGTATCCGCCGACAAATACCACCTTGATTTTTTCCTTTGATTCAACAATCACGCAATCAATAATTTGTCTGATTATTACATCATTAAATTCCATGGGATGATTTTTGAGACCTTCAATAATTTGGAAGATTTCGTCAAGTCTTGATTTCGTATTTGTCTTTTTGCTGTTTGATTTTTCGTATTGTAATAATTCGCTTTGTAGAGCGTGTTTTTTTATTATGATTTTCTCAAGCTGTGATTCCAAGGTTTCTGCATTTTCCATATCGGAGGTTATTTGATTAAGCAAATCGGCATATTCTTTGTCAAGCCTTGCGATTTCTATTTGGATATCTATTGTTTTATCCTCTGTTTCTTCGCCTGAGAGTCCTATTCGTATGTGTTGCTTAAGCTTTTCAAGCACTTCCGAGCATTTACCTATGTTATTCTGAACAGCTTGTACAATAGCGCTTTGCAGGACGCTTTCTTCAACAGAAGGGGAGTGGTGGCAATACTTTTTTCCGTAGTCAAGCCTGTTTATACACCGCCACACAATTTTCTTTTTACCGTCGGTTGTTGTCCATGTACATCTGCGATAAGGAGTATGGCACTCACCGCAGATCAGGAGCTCTGATAAAGCATATTTGCTTGAATACTTACCAAGCTCGGTTTTTGTGCCAACTTGTTTAACCTTTTTCTTACTGCTTCTCCTTGCCATTTCTTCCTGCACACGATTAAATTTTTCAGGGGATATAATAGCCGGATGATTGTTTTCTACATAGTACCGAGCTCTTTCTCCGTCGTTTCTTTTAACCTTTTTCGAGATACAGTCAACTACATATGTCTTGTTTATCAGGGCGTCGCCTTTATACTTTTCATTTGAAAGTATGGATTTTACTGTCCCGTAATACCACACTTTCTTTCCTGTGGGAGTTTTAATCTGATTATCGTTCAGATAATCTGCAATTTTGCGGATACTGTCACCCTCAAGGTATTTATCATAAATCTCTCTGATGATTTTTGCCTCATCTTCAACTATTTCAGGCTTTCCGTCTGCACCTTTTTTGTATCCCAGAAACGAGTTGAAGGAGAATGCTACTTTGCCTTCTTTGGCACTTTGCTGCTTGCCCCACCTGACATTAGCACTGATATTCTCGGCTTCACTCTGCGCTATACTGCCGTAGATTGTAATATAGAACTCTGCGCCTGCATTCTTGCTGTGAAGTCCCTGTTCTTCAAAAAACACATCAACATTAAGCTCTTTCAGAATTCTTATATATTTCAGGCAGTCAAGTGTGTTTCGTGAGAACCTTGATATAGATTTCGTGATAATCATATCAATTTTATGCCGCTTGCAGGCTCGAATCATTTTCATAAATTCATCCCGCTTTTTTGCACTTGTTCCCGATATACCTTTGTCTGCATAGATTCCTGCAAAAGACCATTTCGGCTCACTGTTGATTTTGTCGGTATAATGCTTTACCTGAACCTCATAACTGTTGAGCTGTTCTTCCATTGGGGTGGATACACGGCAGTATGCGGCTACCCGAATCTGTCTGTAAGCTGTTTCAGACTCTGTTTCGGTATTGAGAGTGGGAGCTATGTAATTGACTTTTCTTTGTAGCACTTTTTGCTCCATATTATACCTCCGATTTTTTGATTATTCTTAAAAGTTATTTCTATATAGTCTTTATCAAGCGTTATTGCGGTAACTGTTTGAGAGAACAGCGATAATGAAAAAGCTGAAAGCGGACTTGTGTTAAAGTCTGCTCTCAGCTTTTCCGTTATATGATTCATATTTTTGATATTAGCATACTTCAGGGAAGCGTTTCTGAATATCATCTCCGTAATACTGTCTTTGTTGATTTCACCGTGTTCAAGGTATTTCCTTATCTCATTTTCAAGCTCTACGCTTTCCTTGCTGATTTCACCGCAGTCATCATTATCCTTTATCAGGTCGGGATTTTTAATTATGCGGTTGAGCAAGTCTGTTATTTGCTCAATCAGCGTATCATCGTTAAGGTGTATTATATTATGACACTCTCCGTTCTTGCAAACCCATCTTGTGCCCTGAACACATCTCATTTCGTGATTGCGCTTTAACGGTGAATTGCAGTCGGCACATAATATCGGAACATTGAGATTATATATGTCAGACGACCTGTCAACACCCTTTTGAGTGTCCCTTGCGGATTTTACCTTGTTTGCTTTTCCAAATGTATCTTTACTGATTATGAATGGGTAAGTATCTGTTCCTGTGTAAATATCATCATCAATTATTCGCTTGATTTTTCCTTTGTTCCATGATACTTCACCGACCATATATTCAACATTTTCCGCAATCAGAAGCTGTGCAATTTTTATCAATGACAAGCCGTTAATATACAGGTCAAATATTCTTTTCACTGTAGTTGACTCTGTCGGATTCAGCGTAATAACACCGTTTTGATAGGCATATCCGTATTTAACCTTTCTGTTTTTCATTGTTTATATCCTTTCATTAATAATTTCCGTTAATTCAAGTCCACCCGATAGTGTGAATACAAGCCTATTGTCATAGCCTGCTTTAATCTGATCTACCGTGTCACTGAACATTTCTTCATTGAAACCGTCACGGTAATCGAATTTATCTATTATTTCACTGAGATGTTTCAGATTACATATCGTTTCCTCTGCTGAATCATCGCTTAACAGAAGCTTTCGTTTACTGCGCAGCTTTGATATTTTTGAGTTTATTTCAAGCGCCTGCTTTGAAAATTCACTTTCACTTAATATGGATTTTGTGCGAAGCCTTGCTATCATAAGATTCTGCGTACTTAAATCAGCTATCTGTTTGTCTATATCCGCTATTGATGCCTGATTAGGATTTGTTGTATCCTCTATGTACTCAAGCTGATTAATCATATTGTCGAGTATTTCCGATTTGTATCTTTTGAGCTTGCTCATCATTGCGGTATAAGCACTGTATATATCGTTTTCAAGCAGTGTTTGTGTTGCGCAATCTGTTTTCAGCGATGCTTTATATGAACAACCCCAATACACTTTGTTATTGATTACTATTCGTCTGTAATTGTGACCGCATTCACAACACTTTATGATTCTGCTCAATGGATATGAAACATTTGAATGCTGTACGCTTTTTCTTCTTTGCAATTCCTTTGCGGCGTTGAAGGTTTCTCTTGATATAATTGCGACATTACTGTTCTCTATATAGTATTTAGCACATTCGCCTTTGTTTTTCTTCCTGACAAAGGGGAATGATTCTGTGGTATACGTTTTTTGCAGCAATGCATCTCCCATATATCTCTCGTTATTAAGAATATAGTCCACCGAGAAGCAATGCCATTTTCCTTTTCGGGACGGTATATTATTTGCATTGAGTGTATTTGCTATGGCTTGTTTTCCCATACCCTGCAAATACAGTGCAAATATTGTCCTTACTGTTTTAGCTTCATCTTCATTGACTATAAGCTCGTTGTCTGATATCCGATACCCAAATGCAGGATATGTAGTGTTAAAATCGCCTGATTCCATTCGTTTGCGGTAACTCCACCGCATATTATCGGAAATATTTATTGATTCCTGCTGTGCCGCAAGACCGGGCAGCGTTACAAATAGTTCGGCATTCATTTTGTCCGAATCAAGTGCCTGTTCTTCAAAATACACTCGGACACCTAATGTTTTAAGCATTCTCAGTACGGTCAGCAAATCACTTGTATTTCTTGCAAACCTCGAAATTGATTTCGTAATAACGCAATCAATCTTACCGTTTTCACAGTCCTTTATGAGCCGTTTGAATTCGTCACGCTTTTTCAGGGATGTTCCCGATATGCCTTCATCGGCATATATATCAACCAACTCATATTCGGTGTGAACTTTTGAATAATCGGTATAATATTTTATCTGAGCCGCAAATGAATTCATCTGATCCAAAGAATCACTTGATACTCTGCAATAAGCTGCTAACCTGATTTTTTCATCATTCTTTTTTGTCGGCTGTATCTCGGTAACTACCATTTTTTCTTCCTTTCCTGTAATTCTTTTTTTCAAGACAACAATATCACAAGAGTTTGAAACTATCCAGCGAATATTACATCTTTTTTGAATTATTTTTTATGCGGTCAGCAATACGCTTTCAGATTCTTCCAAGACGATTTCAAGTATGCTTTTGTACTCTTCATCTGTCAGCAGATTCATCTTCAAAAGAAGATTTAACATATTTAACTCATAGTAACATTCTGAATTTTTTATTGCTTTACTCTTATTCATCTTTTTTAGTTTCCTCTGATGTTTTTTGATTTTCGATATTCTTGTCAGCGTTTGAAGCTGCGTTGCAAAGGCACATTACAGCTACACCTATGAACGCACCTATAAATAATCCAATAATAAAACCTATCATTTTAATTTCTCCAATCTAAAATATATTTTGCTACTGTAGGCAACAGCTATGCAAAGCATAACTGCCGCCTGCTTTTTAATATCAATCGTTTTGCAAGGCAATTCTGAATAAGAAAATGCCCTGCGGTTGTTGGTATTTGTCCTCAACAACCCCCAACTGGGAACACATCAAACGGCTTTGCATATAGCTCCATTGGAATTTCACCACCGTGAGGATCTCCCACGGCCGCCATCTTTGGTTGCGACGGTTCTATCACGCTCGACTTTTGACTTGACGGAAGTATCATTATCCCCTCTGCCTGTCATCGCCGTCATTGAATTTACCTTTCAATGTCTGAGTCCTGAAGATATATAAAATATGTTCGCTCATATGGCTTGTCCGTTCCGAACAGCGGAAGGAAAGTATCTGATGTGCTGATATTCAATTTTCAAAGAGCAAGACCTGTTCTCTGAAAAAAGGAAACAGGCGAAAGAATTTTTATTCCTTCACCTGTTTCCTCACTTAAAAGCTAAAACACACCCCTAATTTATGAATTTTTTAAAATATTTTTAATTTTTTTCACTGCGCGATACACGGATCTTTGAATACTTTGATAAGTACAGCCTTCTTCAAACGCTATTTCGTCAAAAGTTTTTTCTTCAAAATAATACTTTTTCAGTCTGCGTTTCTGCACTTCCGGCAAATTTTTTATCGCCATGTGCAAATTTTCCATATCCTGAGTATTATCCAAGTATTCTTCCATACATTCAACATTTATAGCGCCTCTTTCGTGTAATGTGCTTTCGTATATTTCAGAGTGTTCATAATGCCTGTCGTATTCATTCATCCAAGAAATATCTTCAAGCTCAAATTTATTAAAACTATCAAATATTTTCTTAGATATTAAAACTTTTTGAATACAATTATTAGCATCTGTAAATGAGATATAGTACTTTCCCTTTTCTGTATGTAATGTGTAAGGATTATACTTATCCTTTCTTCTTTTGGGACGTTTGTTGTCCATATTTTGTCCTCCAATCAATCTGAATTTAAAAAATCAAATTGACTGGAGGACTCCTGCTCTTGTATAACAATAAAGTCCTTTCTGCTTTCAATGCAAAAAAGGGCATAAAAATGCCGACAGGTAATAGCATTAAAAGCTAAAACCTGTCGGCATTTAACAAGCACATATTAAATATCTTCTTATTTTTTCTGTTTTTGTTATTTCCCTTTCTCAAACACATACAGATACAAATCCTCAAGGGTTGCTTTTACGGATTGTATTTTATAGTTTTCAGGTGGGATATCAGTTACTAATCTTACAATGATTTTTTCGTCGTTATGATAGAGATTTGACACACGGTAATTATCTTGAAAATATTTAAGTTCTTCCTTATTAATTTCAACTTCAAATACCTTATTTTCAATTTCTTTTGTAAGGTTGGTACAGGTATCGTGCGACACAAGCTGACCGCTTTTGAGTAATATAATCTCCTTTGCAATAAACTCAATGTCCGATACAACGTGGGTTGAAATCAATACTATTTTATCCTCCGCAATTTCGCTTATAAAGTTGCGGATTCTTATCCTCTCTTTCGGGTCAAGCCCTGCTGTCGGCTCGTCGAGAATTAAGATTTCGGGATCATTTAAAAGGGCTTGTGCAATTAAGGCTCTCTGCTTCATACCACCGGAGAACGAGCCCAATTTTTTATGTGCCGACTCTTTAAGATTGACGGTTTCAAGAAGCGAGGCAATTTTTTGTTTTGCCTCTTTCTTTTTCAGACCTTTTAAAGCCGCCATATACCACAAAAATCGGTTGAGCGTAAAGTCATCGTACAAGCCCTGTTGCTGTGGCATGTAGCCGAGAACTGTTCTGTAGTCTTTGCCGAGTTTTTTAATTTCCTCGCCGTCATAGAGAACTTCTCCGCTGTCGGCGTTCAGGTTGTCGGTGATGATATTCATAAGGGTGCTTTTGCCTGCGCCGTTTGGTCCGAGCAAGCCATAAACGCCCGGCGTTAAGGTAACACTGAAATCATCAAGTGCCTTAACTACACCTTTTTTATATGTTTTACATAAATTTTTTATTTCAAGCCTCATTTTTACACCTTCTCATAGCTTTAAATTCAATATTAGAAAAGTTAAATGCAATTATAGTTAAACAAATCATCAGCAGGAATACGCATAATACTATCAAACTCGGGACAAGCCACATCCAACTGCCTTTTTGAAAGCTTGTGTATAATCTTATATCGGTCAAATTCATACATAACAGGCACGGAAATAATACTATCACCGCCCCGACAATCATAGACAATATATTATTCTTTAATACTTGAGAAAGCATAGCAACCGCCGTCATAACCGAGACAGCCTCCGCTATATGCACTGCCGCCGTAATAAAAATCATACTGTTTACGGAAATTGTACTGCCAATATTTGCAAAGTCCTGCATAAATACAACAGGAGTGTTTAACGACTCTGTTCCGAAGGTTTTTATAAAATTTATATAATAAGGCAAATAAATTAAAGTATATGATATAAGCGTGGTAAGCGAAAGTGTCATTACTTTTGAAAGTACAAGCCTCAGCTTGCCCTTTTTTGTGCAGCGAATTAGATCAATCATATGCTTTTTATGCTCATATGCAAATATATCGGACGATATAAATATTATTACTGCCATAAGCAAGGTAAAATACTGCCATTCTCTTGACGGATTTTGGGCAAGTCTTTTATAAACAATATAGTTAATGAATATGGGAGTAATATGATAACGCTCTCCGACCTCTTTTATGTACGAGGCTTGATTTGAAATCTCCTCAAAGGCGGCGCCCTTGGTTTTCAAAATCGAATCTATAGCCGTTATCCTTATTTCTTTTTCTTCAGCCGATAAGGACATATCAGTTGAAATGGTGTTAAGCTCTTCATTCAGTCCGTCAAAATAATCCTGCTGTCGCCGCAAATAATCTTCTTTTTCCTGCGTAAGCTCGCCCTCAAGCTTATCAATATACGCGCTGTATGCACTTTCCTGAGCCGAACTGTATACAACCGAAATATCATCAGTAGCATTACCGTAGGCGACAAAAACAAGCAGAATAATCGCTATTATTGCCATTGAGCCTTTGTAGTGCTTAAAACATTCGCCTTTGAATATTGAAACGCTGCCTTGAATTTTATAAAACCTTCGTCTGAATTTTTCAAGAATTGGCGTAAATATATTGTTTGTCGTTATTTGCGCGGATTTTACAAAAGACATGCAAATTACCGTTACGGAAGCAATAGCGATCAATATCATAGCTATAACGTAAATCAGGGTAATATTTACAGTATGTGAAAAAATATTGATATTAAGATAATTTCCGAAAATATTATTTCCGCTTAAAAAGTATAAAAAGTTTATATACTTAAGCTGATTTAGGGGAGAGTTGCTTCCTATTGCAAGATAAAGAACTCCTTCAATGAAAACCCAAAATGCGGTAACGGCAAAAACCATTCCCGTATTTTTTACTAAAACAAATATAAACGCGATAAAAAGGGCAAGCACGCACATCGTGATTATTTTTGATAAACCCCACAAAACAAGATATTGCCAAATTTGCAGATTTAAATTACAATTCATAAAAAGCTCGCAGGACTGAATATTCCTTGTCATATTGCCGAAGCCGCTGTACAATCCGCAGAGTGCAATATTTGAAGAATAATATACTGCGCATATTAAAATCGTAAAAAAGATAAGGACGAATAATTTTGAAATAATAAGCGGCATACGTCCGTATTTTGCGGTTCTGATAAGCCCGTATAATTCCTTGTCCCTTTCCAATGTAAAAATATAGATGCACATTAAAAATACAAGCGCAAATACGAGCAAATCTGTCAGAACAAATGTTGTTGAATTTTCTACGGCAAAATTGTTTCCGATTTTAAGATTTGTATTATTAACATCTTTAAAATCCTCGGCGGTTTTTAATATGTTGTTGTATGAAAACGAGCCTTCTTCCGCAAAAACCGAGAACTTTGTCTGCATCTGCGCGCGCTCATCCATATCGCCTATAAAAGAGCTATAATCAAATAAAGACTTGCATTGATTTACCAAATTTGAAAGATAGGTTTGTTTATCAAGAAGCTCTTGTTTTGTATAATGTAACGCCCGCGCCTTTTTGTATTCCTCCGGGTTCTCCGCCTTATATTGTTCAGTAATTCGCCCAAGATTTTTTAGATCATCGCCGTTGCTGTTATCTGCCGTTCTGTCAAATTGAAGAGCGATTTCAACTGTTTTTAATTCGCTTTCAAGTTGTCGTTGTGCTTCAGTCGGCACATAATCTGAATATTTAGATATTATATTCTCATAATCAGATAAATTAGTATGTACTGTTTTTACTTCAAGATTATTTGATTGAGTGTAAACCAAGAATATTGAATTTGCAGTAAAAAACAAAACAAGGCATATTAAAAGCAGTTTTTTGCTGAACAGTTTGTAAATCTCAAACATAATCAATTTCATATTGTTACAACCTTAATTAAATGAGTAGATTTCTCCGCCAAAATCAGTGCTGTTAATTGGCGAAATAGGTTCATTTCTTATAATAGAAACTAACATATCTTTAATTTCTACGGGAATTTTATCAACAGATACAAAAGCTACATATTGACCATTTACAAAAGAAAGAGGATTTTCTTTAACAAATTTTTCGGCATTAGCTGCGGTTTTAAATTTCAATATTTGAAAATTTGCAGTATAATTACCTCCGTCACCCGCCCAAGATAAAGTTACTGAAAAGCCACTATTGACTTCATCAGAAAGCGTTTTGTCATATGATGTTGAAATCTTATACAACTTATTTTGTGTATTTTCAAAAACATTTTTCAATTCATTATCATTAGTATCAATTTTTTCATTCTCATCTATTTGGCTTAATGCGTTACTATTTTCACCCTCGACATTCACGGAACTTAATAATGTTTTATATTCCACTGTTTGTCCTGACAGAGATTCTGTTTTTGACTTATCAACAAAATAAATCTCGCAATTCATATTATCCACCTGTTGAACAAATATGAAGCAATCTGAATCCTGGGGAATGTTTAACACTGAACATTCAAAAGGTATTAAAAACGAACTTTTTTCATTAAATGAAGCGTCAAGAGACTTAACATTATCTCCGTCACTTTCAGTTGCTGCGTTTTCATCTGTATCTTCACTAAAGTTCTGTAAATACAGCTGTGATTCATTTGCAAACAAATTATCGCCGTAATTCATTTCAGTTAAAAGTTTGGGATTGCTTCCGTCGAGTTCACTTGTAAAATATTTAAACTTACCGTTAGTATCCGAATTATCAATGAGATATGTTAGCTGTCCATTATAGAAAAACGGCGAGCAAACATCACCTTCATCATTTCTAATTTGGTTTATTTTTATCGTATTGATATTAATCGAATAAAATTCCTGATACGTAGAAACTGTTACCTTTCCGCTTTCTTCCTGCTTTTTAATTTCATCTTCTGAAATAGGAAGAACCGGCACATAAATATAGTCATCATATGCGGTAAATTGGAAAGTACCTCTAAGATTATCACTGTAATTTTTGCTGTTAAAGATTTCCTCCGGCTTAGATTTAATGTTATTTATTTTATATCTTTTTATCGAAAAGCTGTCATAAACTGAGGACGAATCAATATCATCGGCAAACTTATCCTGTGAGAAATAAAAATAACCTTTATGAATCAACCAATGCGAAATGCCGTCTTTAAATTCAATCAGTTTTTCCCTTGTTGATCCATCGGGTGTAACTTTGTACAATATATTTCCGAGAAAATTACCCATAGCATCTTCATCTTTTACAACAATATATAAATTACCGTCATAATATTGCACAATATTAGCTGATTCTCCTGATGCATTTACAAATAAATTAAAGTATGCATTACAATCAACACTGTTATGCGAACAATTAGGCTTGTTACATAGCGGTGTTGCCGCCTGTGATTTACGGTCAATATAGTAAAGGTAATTATTAGGCAAAAACACATAGTACCCTTTTTCTGATTTTGTCACAGGAAAATTTATTCCGTTCAAGTTACTGTAATAATATTGAAAATTTGATGTGTAGTCAAATGATAATTTATCATCTGAAGTTTTGCTTGCGTCATTACATGCAGACATCAACATCATAGTCGGCAACAATAAAGCAATTAGTAACGCACTTAATAATTTTTTCATTTACTGTATCCTCCAAAAACAATTAAAGAGTTATGCAATATCAGAATGTTAAAAACAAACCATACCGACATAACTCTTTGATGAATATTTGCTTTATTATAGAACTATATAAGGAATATCATATCCATTGGTATTACCTTCACACTGCGCACTATCCCATGTTACATAAGAACTAATGCGTACTTTATGATAACTTTTAGCACTTTTCAAAGAAACCCCGTTCTGTGCTGATACAGATGTTTCAGCATAGTTTGAACTGGAATCGGTACAACGATTGAAACTATTAGTGTTATAATTTCCACCTGCTTGTGCACTAAGACTTGTTAACTTTCCATTTGCAGTAGCAACATAGTTTGCCTTAACTATCTTACCCGCTCTTGCAAGTTCGCAATACGTTAACGAAACAAGTGTTTTACTCGTCAATGTAAGTTCACCATATGACATTTCTTGATATACATAATATGTATTTGTTCTTGCAGTCTTTGCTGAAGCTGTAACAATACATGTTGATGCAACTGCAATCACAGCTAAAAACACAGAAATTGCCTTTTTAAATTTCATTATCATTACCTCTTTCTTTTTTTAATTAGTTTAATATTTTGAGTTGGAATATGTGATTCAATTTCAATTCACGCTTCCCTCCTTTTTGATAACATAGAACACAAATGCAACTAAAACATTAACAAATATTGTACCGAAATTAAATATGCAACTACTAAAAGTATGTTACATAAATCCCATAGCTACAAAAATACAATTATTTTTAGTTTTATATTTTTATGTATGAACTTTCGACATCTGCACAAATGAATAAAACATAAGATATACAAATGCCAATTGCTGTAATCCATATAGCAGAAAGTATCATCTGATAATTGGATTTCTCGTATCATCTTCTATTGCTTGTCTAGTTTTTCAATATCTTTTACATTAGAAAAATAGGCTTTAAGCACTTCAGGCTCTTTTGGCTGACCACTACCATACCAGGAAGCCGTTCCTGAAGCCTCTTTTGCCGCAATCATAACTAACTTTGCAACAGAATGTGCGTTAAAAGATTTGAATTTCATTTTTATTTCTCCTCGTCAGACATACTGCTAAGCTTTTCCAACAGCGTTTTGTCAATGTAAATTCCGCTGTCCGGTAAAATTGTTTCTGCCGATACCATTTGTACAAAGCTTGATCCGCACAAACCTACAGCTAATGCACATGATACAATAGTTTTTATACCTTTTATTTTTTGCATTTTCTTTCTTCCTCCTCAAAATGATATTTTAATAAAATTTCTAAGTTATAAGAATTTCATTCTTTATATGATTTCTTATTCTTTATAAAATAGTTTCTGAGTAACTCAGGTTCTTTGGGCTGGCAAAAGCCACATAATGATGCTGCCCCACTAGCAAACTTAGCTGATTTAACAGCAAAAAAACCAATAATTTTTTTTGCCATTTTCATTGATTTCTTCATTTTTTATTTCTCCTTTTTGATAAAATTACTTCAACAAGAACTGATATATCTATTACAAAAAAAGTAGGAAATATTACCAGTGCCTGATAAAAATGAAACATACATAAAATCAAAATTGCAACAAATGAACTTAACACTATTTCTATAATTGAAAGTCTTTTAAACTTTTTTTTACTCTTTTCATTAATTTTTTTATTTACATTTTCTACAGGTGCATACAACCAAATAATGATTATAGATATAATCATTATTATTAAACAAAAATAGTTATTAAAAATTAAATATTGCTTAGAAAGAAAATTGTAAAATTTTATAGTACACAAATAAGAAAAAATATAAATTAAATTACACTTAAAATATGTTTGTGCATGATATCCACCTGTACACGAACGGATAATAAATAACATTATAATATAAAGTATGCCTTCAAAAAAGCGTCCGATCATAAAACTAATTATTAAAATAGCTATTATTCCTATTAATGATGAAAGGCATATCTCAATGCCATAGATATATACTTCTAAAGGAAATTTATCATTGTCATCAAATAAAAAAACTGCTATATTTCTAGATAAAGAATGTAACATAACTCATAAGCCTCAACATATTCTTTATTTAAATATAGCAGTTTTTATTTATTTTTGTGTAATGTGGTAAATATTACTTGTTTTTTGGTAAATTTTGTTTCTTTAAAATTATCATTGAATGAAAGTACCCATCTTTTTCAAAAAAGTTCACCTCTCCATCATATTTTTTTGCAACAGATTTTAATATATCTATACCCTTACCATGATTTTCGTTAGTCTTACTTGTCAATAGATTTGGATTCTCATTTAAAATAGATTTTTCTACTTTATTAACACAGTCAACTATATAATGATTACCGTGTATATATATTTTAAGCCACATTTTTCGATTTATCTTATCAATTTTTATTAAATACTCTATTGCGTTATCACACATATTTCCAATAATTGACACAATATCGCTGTTTTCAGAAAATTCAATCATTTCATCGGCAATTTGAATACTAAAATTAATATTCAAAGCAACTGCTTTTTCTTGCTCAACATTTATTACCGCATTAAGCAAAGGATTTTTTGTGTCTATAGGGGTATAAATAGCTTTCAGATTTTTAGAAACCTCACCACAAATCTTTTGGGCATCTTGATATTTCTTGTTTGAAATAAGATTATCAATGCACAAAAGATTATTTTTCATATCATGTTTTATCCTTGAAATTTTTTCAATTTGCACATTGCTTTGTAAAATGTTATGTTCATAAAGATCGATTTGCTGTTCCATAAGCAAAAGTTTTGTACTTGCTTCATTTTCCCTGCTTATTCTTGATACCGCATACCATACTATTGCAGTAACAGTAATCATACACAGGCATATTACAGAAAGATACACCATTATATTAGCCTCATATTTCGTGATTACCATAATGTAAAAAGTGCAGTAAACGATTAACAAAACTATAACAGGAAGGATAATAAAAGCTATAACATCTGTTATTTTTCTTAAATTGACTTTATGATTTCTAAATTTTACAAGCATTGAAAAAACTAATACATCAGTCAAATTGATAACCACTATACAAGTATATCTGTAAATCGTAGGTTCAGTTACCAATTCGTAGTGTGTATATCCTGTAAAAAAGCTTACAAAATAACTGAAAGCAAAACTTATCACTGTGTTAATCAAAAAGGCAATCAAAGGCATAAATATTCTGCTAAAAATATTGCCACGTAAACATAATAGGGAGTAAATTTCCAGTACTGCCAAAAACATTAAATCATTTATTATCATATAGTATTCTACAAGAGATGAATACAACAAAATGCCAAACATTACTGTACTGAACAGTAAAAAGCAAATTACATTTCTTTTTCTGTTATCGGGTTTCTCCATAAATAGATATAAAAATCCACAAAACATCAGCGGCTGAAATAAATCAGTCACTATTTCAACAAAAACATCAAGCATACTCTTTCACCAACCAATCATAATAATTTTTCTTTGCAATATCTTTATATTTTTTGCTAATAATAAATTCCTTTCCACAGTCTAGGATCACCCTGTTCGTTTCAAAAGTTGAAATATGTTTTGCATTCACAATACAACCAATATGAATTCGAATAAAACCTTTGTTGTTTAAATCTTCATACTTTTCATCCATTGTACTTCGTTCTTTGTATGCCAACTGCTCGGAGTAAAAGAAAACATAATTTTTTTCTTTTTCAAGATATAAAATGTCATCCAAATTCAAAAGAATAAAATCTCTCCCACTTTTTATAATATAGTCATTACTTATATTTTTTAATTTACTAAAAATAAGACTTATACAATCAAATACATTATCGTATAATTCAGATTTTCGTAAAAATGTATATGGTTTTTGCTTTAGTGCCTTAAAAACCATATTATCCTTGCTTGTAAGAAAAATAATGTATGGTATATCTGCTACACCTTTGTTTTTATTGATCTTTTCACATACTTTTATTCCGTTTATCATAGGCATATCAATATCAAGAAAAATGATATGATACTTTTTATAGTTTTCAAGTAAATCATATCCATTTGAATATTTATCAATCGTGCATTCCATCTCCATCTTTTCACAAAATTCTGAAATTTTATTAATCAAATTGTTAATAAAAATAGTTTCGTCATCAACAATAGATATATTTAACATATCCTCACCACCATTTTAATTCTAACAAATATTAAAATGTTTTTCAATATACGCTTAGATAATTAATTGTTTAAGTTTTTACTATAAATTTTATAAGTTAACGAGCTATTACCGCCGTTATCTCTGTATCTTTGCTTGGTTACTAGCAATTTGGCTTTTCTTAAATCCTTAATTGCCCTTCTTACTGTAGCAGGCGACAGCTTTATGTCGTCTGCTATTGTATTTACGGAGGGCCAACATTCGCCGTTTTTGTTTGCTCGGTCGTGGAGGTAGGTATATACGGCTACGGCTCTGTGAGGTAAGTCCATTTGATACAGAAAAGTTAATCTACTCATTGCTGTTATCCCCCTGTGGTGGTCGTTCGGTTTTGACGACTACTTTTCCCTGCTTGTTTGCATCCTGTTCACCGATTAAATTTTCGGGTTCTTTTGTTGGCTCATCTTGCTGTGCTGATGTTGGTTCATCCGCATCAACAATATCTTCACACACAGTCTGTTCTGCATTTGGCGAGGTTTTAAGATTTTCATTTTTCTTCTTTTTTTCACCGCTTGCTTCATCAAAATCCGAATCAGTAACAGTCTGTTCAAGATAGTGAGGGCAGTATGTTTGGATTATGTTGTTGAACAACTCCGAACGGTTGGCATAGTGAACCTCACGGTTGCCGTTTTCCATGACCTCATACTTTTCTTCAAATTTAATACCCCATTTAAAAAACAGCTTTAGTTTTACTTTCATAGGATAAAAACCTGTTTTCATAACAACAAATGTACCTTTTGGAAGTGACTTCAGCTCATCGGGAGTCATCAATGGTCTTTCTATCATCTGCAATGATTGGGACGGATCATTTTTGCTTCTGCTTACAGAGCCTGACATAACAGTTCTTGAACCGAGTGCTTTTGATAGGACTTCCGCACTTGTGCTGTTTGGAGCAAAGCCGCCGAAAATGGTCAGCTGTGTGTTATCTATGATAACATCAGCACCCTCTTTGCCGTAATTTTTCTCAAGTTGTGCGAAGGATTGAATTATTGGCACTATCTGTAACCGCCTTGAACGGGATGCAGAGAACATCATCTCTGCCGAATCAATCTTTGGCAAAGTTCCGAACTCATCGCAGAAGAACACACAGCGGTTTTTCAGTACACCGCCGTTTTCATCTGCAACCGACAGTATCTCACGGTAGAGTTGTTGGATAATCAGCGAAACCATAAAGAAAGTGTTGGGATTTTCCTCCGGCATTACAATGAATATCGCACACTTTTCATTACAGAATTTTTCAGCGTCAATCTCCGTATCAAAGCACAAAAGCTGTTCAAGCTCGGAGTCAAGAAATGCATTCAGCCTTGAAAGTGCCGTACTCATAACGCTTGACATAGCTTGTTCAGCGGTATTTAGAGCCGCCCCTGCAAACCATTTTGCCTTGTGGTCGTCGGGAAGATAGTCCATTAAAAGCTGAAACTGATTTTTGCCTTTCTTGTTAGTCGGAGCGAGTAATTCCTGAATGATTTTGAATACCGAAACAATATGCCTTTCTTCAGGTTCGCAGAATTCTGAAACAAGTAAGATTGTTGCTGTAAGTAGTCCCTCTGCCGCATCATAAAAGTAAGCGTTCTGTCCGAATGAAGACGAGTCCATACCGGAAAGAATAATTGTTTTTGAAATAATTTTTGCATACTTTTCTGCTCTTGCCTTGTAAACAAGCTGTTCCGGTTCGGCTTTGTATAAGTCCATATATTTGTTCACGAGGTGCAGAAGATTGTTGCCGTGTGAGCGTGTGGGATTACGCAAATCTATTACAGCAATTTTGTAGCCGTAATACTTTTCGGCAATCATTCCGTAGTTGCGAACAATGTCACCCTTTGTGTCGGTTGATAAAAATGACATACCTGTGGCACAGGCATATTCAATACACGGATAAAGCCAATAGGCAGTCTTGCCGACGCCTGCCGCACCAATCATCAGAGCGTGGATATCGCCTGTGTCAACCATTGCTGTTGTTCCTTTTCTGCTGTTCCTACAGCCAACAACTATTCCTTGTTCAGTTGGTCTGCTTTCAGGATTATTTCTCCACTCGTTAGGCTGAAAATCAATTTGCATATATGTTCTCTTGATTTCCTTTCTGGTCGCCCAACGAGCAGTTCCGTGCTGACCTTGTCCGACAGTTTTGTTTTTTATTTGGTTAAGAGAATAGTTATTACCAACTGTTGTAATAACCACAAACAAAGCCAACATTGAACCTGTTACAATTATCAAAGTTACAATACCTGATGGCATATTCGTTCATCTCCTTTTTCTGATAAAGTTAAATCCTCATTCCAGTCTTTATGAGTTGGAATGAGGATTTCATTTTGAATATTCAGTTTGTTCAGTTTGTCGGCTATGCGTTTGTTGGCGGTCTGTCCTGCTTCGTCATTGTCAAAGCAAAGAAAAACATTTTTGATATTCGGATTGTCATTAAGACATTGAAAAAGCACCCTATCCGAAACGGAGCAGGATGCCGCATAGCTGTGTTCTTTCCAATTTTCCTTGTGCATTGAAATGTAGGAAAGCATATCAATGGGGGCTTCGAATAAAAATATCTTGTCGCTTGTGCCGTGCCAATGAAAGCTGAACTCAGGCTGACTGCCTGCAACATTGCCTTTATACAGATTACTCGTCACCGTTCCTCTCTTATGTGCGTGACGAGGCTTACCGCTTGAATCATAGCCGACAAATACCGCATTGTGATAATAGGCTGACTCATAAATCATTTTCTTCCGTACAAACTCAAAAAGCACATCTTTATCAATTCCACGAGTCAACAGCAGATAAGAAAAAGCTCTGCTCATTCTGTCATTTCTCGGCGGCAATTCAAAGGGTTTGTGCTCTTTTTCTATGAGCGGTGAGGCTATGATTTGACCGCCACAGTTATTCAAAAGCATTTCCACCGCTTTGGCATAGTCCTTGTTGTAAAATCTGCGAACAAAATCAACGGCATCACCGCCTTTCTGTTCATACTGATGATACCAGAGGTGACCTCTGATAGTTACCTTTTGCGAGCCGTCAAGCCATTCGTATTCTGAACCTGATTTCCTGACTTTCTCGCCTTGACGGATTAAAAAATTAGCAAGGTCAGTTCGCCTTGCCTGTTCTCGCTGTTCTTTTGTAAAATGAATGTATGTTGATATTGTTATCACTTCCTTAGTTTTAATATATTTTTCTTTTCTGCTGTAATATCTTATAGTGGGTAGTTCTTCTCTTATCACCGTGACAGGTGGCACCTATCAGCGCTTGGGCGCAGTTCATCCTTGGTGGCAGGCTGATTTTTTGATAGACAATTTTATTTGTGTGTGCTATGATAATTGTAAAATAACTGATTGATAAATCGGAATTTGTAGTCGCTAGGGAGGTATTTGATGATAGGATATTATTATTGCTCATTGGACACTTTTTTGAACATCTTAAAAAATAAAGAAATATATCTTTCTGATCCATTGAAAATGAATGATAAATTAGAAATAAGGTGGTATTTGGACAGGTTGAATGATGATAATAAAGAAGATGCTTTTGACTCAGTCTTTGAAAGAATGAGGATACGTTCAGGATTAGAGTTTTCTTTTGATGATTTATTAAATTGTCTTAATTTCAAAGGACAGAGGAGTGTTTATATTTCATGTTTCTCTAAAAAGCAAGATTTATTAAGCCAGTGGAGAGCATATGCAGATGATGGAAGAGGTGTTTCGATTGGTTTTGATTTGAACAAGTTAGTGATTGCGGACAACTTTTGGATTGAAAACATAGAATATACCAATAATATAGTTGAAAATGAAAGAGAAAGTGATGTCGAAATTGTAGCTGATACAATAGGGACAGTAATTCGTAAAAATAATATTACTGATAAGAAAATGCAAATAGAAGTATTTTTACATGAACTAATTCCAGTACTTGCAAAATACAAAAATCCAGCTTTTGAGGAGGAAGCGGAAGTTCGCTTAATTTATTGTGATGATATGAAATTTGAAAAGATAATAAATTGTTATGGTGCATTTCAAGAAAAATGGGAATCCAAAACATTGAAGCATGATTTTAGAACTATTGGAAATTGTGATATTACGGAGTTTGTAAGATTAAAATTTAATCCTGATTCTATTGTAGAAATATGCATAGGACCGAAATGTTTGTTAAATAAAAATGATATATTAACTATTTCAAAGGCATTACTGGGTACGGAACCAATTGTTAGCGTTTCAAAGTCCAGTTATCGTTAAGAGGAATCACAAATTCCAGTTTATTGAACTTACAGTTTCAATCCCTGAGCCTGCTTTTTATCATTAATCTTCTGCTGTAACTTTTTATCCGTCCTCTGAGCTTTCTGCTTTTCTTCAAAGCGAAGCCTACTTTGAATCATATTGCAGAGATAACGCAGGAGATATAGTGAGGAAACTGCAACGCTGTTTCGGCTTGTTTTAATTGAATAATGAGGATACAGAACACCTCTGTCTGAATCAAAGACTGATTCGGTAGAGGTGTTTTCTTTATATTCAAAGGGATTTGAAACAGGTTCTTCGTCCGTATTCTCGTTTTTCTCAACTTCATCTTCGGTGAAATTTAGTTTCAACGCTTCCTTGATTACCGCATTCTTGATTGACTTAAATTCCTTGTTGTTGACTAAAGGAATCCTGTCAGGCATTTCATCCGTGTAGGTGCGGATTGTATTTTCCTTTTGCTCATACCATAAATCATACAGTTTCTTAATTCTGCTGTCATTGGCAAGCTCTTCAACAATAGAATCAACGATTGCTTTTACATCGGGTTTCAGATAGCCGTAAACCTTTTTACCTTTTGTTTTTGAAAGCCTGTCGGCAAGTTCCAACAGCTTATGCTGAATTGATGCATTGACATAGATTTCGCAGTTGATATTCGCAACCAAATCCTCTACAATGTCACGAGCCTCGGCACGGAGCTTATCCCTATGCTCGGTTTGCCTTTCATATATGCACAATAAATCTTGCTGAAAAATATCTTTTGCAAATGACGAACGCAGATTTTCAACTCCCTTTTGCGTGAGATAGCCTTCGTTCTCCACAGTTGAATACGCAATCAAATGCACATGAGGGTGGTGCGATTCATTATGAAATGCCGCATACCAACGAAGATTCTCCATTGGTATTTTCAGATTTTTCGCAAGTGCTTCGGTCTGAGTGCGGAGCATATCCCGCCAACGAGCTCCGGTATTAAAGCCAAGCCGTTGTGCATCTTCTCTGCGTATTGATATTATCGCAGTCCAGATATTTTCCTTGTGACTGTCGAGTTCTTCCGTTACTTTTGATAACTGAACCTGCACACCGTCATCGGTAAACAAGCCGTGAGAGCCGAATCTCTCGGCACGAGGACGGGTGGCAATATAATCGGCATATGCTTTTCTGCCCGAGATTTCATAAGCATAATCTTCCATAACTCTTGAGATAAAATCAGATGCCGAGCATTGATTTTGCTTTTCAAGGTAATCAGCGTACTCAAACATATCCTTGCTGTCAGGAAAATCATTTATGATTTTTTCAATTAGATTCTTCTGTTTTGATGTTGCAGGAGCAAATTTTTGCGAGCTGTCAATCTTTTCAACACCCTCACGGGTGGCAATATATTTTGCATAACCGCCTGCACTGACTTTTCGATTCGGCTTGAGATATTTAAACTTCGTAACTATTCTTGCCACAAATAATTATCCTTTCTGCCAATCGTATGCGTCATCAAAGGAAAACGAACCATTGAGCCGTTTGACTTCCTTTACGCACTCGCCACGAAGTTTTGTAAGAGTCATCTTGTCAATATCCTGTGACGAGGCAATAATATTCATTGTCATAGCAAGTTCAACCGCCAATTTAAAAATCAGTCTGCTCATTCGATTGTCGCTCTCGGCAACGATAGACTTCAATGTAGAGGTAACCACATTGGGAAGATACTGACTGTTGTCGTTTGAGGAAAGGTAACCAACATAGAAAATTATTGCCTTTTCAATAAACTCGCTTCGGCTGGAGCAGTTATCTTCCTTGTAAATACCCTCAACCATATCAATTGTTGACTGCTTTATCCACAGTGCAAATTTCCGCTTAACTTCTTTTCTGTTATCCGTTTCATTCAAGTGCAAAACCTCCTGTTTTGTCACAACCCACAGTTGCAACTCCTTTATTTTTGGCATTTTATTCGGCTAATCGGGCAGTTAAACCCACAAGTACAACCCCAAGGCTGAAAATTAACCCCTATGGATTTTTGAGGCTGAAAAGTGCGAAAAACCGCATGGCAGTCGGCGTTGCCGTCTGCCGTAAGCCGACACGAGGGAGCGACTGCAACCCCGTGTCTTTCTCCTGCTTAAAATTCCACCCTTGAAAAACTGCCCGAATTGCCGTAACTCCGATTTTTCACACCTTGCCACAAACCGCCCTGTTTCATTTTTTTCTTTGAATTCGGATACTTTCCCGACTTATTGTTTAAAAGCCGACACGGGGCGAATGTGGCGAGAATAACCCTGTTATTCTGACTTTATTGATTTGCCGTTTATTACTTCAAAATTGCACTCGGTATACGACAGTCCGTACTCCTTAACCTCACGGTTCAAAACATCAAACATAGCCTGTTCAATACTGCGAGGGGATAACTTGATTTCATCACTCAAAGTGTCATAGCAAATCCATTCCTCTCTGTCGGGTGTATCCTTTACAAGAATATCAAATCCGAGGAGCATTTTATCGGGTGTCGGAAATACTACAGCATTGATTTTCACACAGCCGACTGTAAGTGAAACAAAGAGGGTATCGTGCTTGTCCCTTGGATTTTCGGAAAGTAATTTCTTGACTTCGTTTACCGTTAGATACATTTTGAAAATATATTTGTCACCGAGTTGCTTTTTCAGTTTCTTCCTCTCGTTCATAAAGTCATACCACCCATTCCCATATCTTCATCTTCGTCAGGTGAATCAAACAGATTGTTCTGTTCAAGGTTTTCGTAGTATTTCTTTGCACTGTCAGTCACCGCATCATTTAGAATTTTCATATCAAAACCGCAGTCCTTGTAACCCTGTGACACTGTATCGTAGTAGCTCGCACTTGGCAATCCGAACTGCTGTTTCAGATTCATAATGTAAACCATTGCAGTTATCTCTGAACCGCTATTCAATTTCACTGGCAAGTCCTGCTTGAAGTAGTGGGAGGGATAACCCTCGTAGCGGTCAAGCAATCTTTCATCTCTCGGCTGAAGTTCCCATAAAGCAACGGGAACTGACTTGCCAATACAAGGTGCGATTGTTGCGTATGAACAATTTGGCATACCCTTGAACTGTAATTCGTAATTTTCAATTGTACCTTTGCCAACAAGTTTTGCAGTTGGGCAACGATATTTCATCTGATTGAGATTAAGGTTACTGCCATAGGCAATGTATAATTTTTTACTCATAATAGATTTCTCTCCTTACATACTCATAATAAAACCCGAAGTTTCTTCCTGTTCATCATTTGGGACAAGATTGACTTCGGGTTCGTTGATATTTATATTTTCGTTTGTATTATTAAGTTCTGCGGCTCGTTTTTGAGCAAGCCTTTCCTTTTGCTTTTCAGCCTGTGCAGGATCCTTCCACGCAATGTTGCCCTCAAGATTTTTCAGCAGATGATGACGAGCCGTCTTGAACTCGTCACCTATCAAACCTAATCTCAAAAGCCAAGTTCTGAAAGTGTACTTTTCATTATCCGACTGAGTTTTAGCGTGTCTTGCAGACTTCTGAATCAACGCCTGATGACTGATTGCAAGGCAAAGCTGAATAGCACTTTTGACCTCGCCTGCGTGTAAGGTTGAATTAAAAAGACGAAATTCAATCGTACCCTTGTAGAACACGCTGTGAAGATTCAATGCATGGTAGCGTGTGTCATCATAGTGTCGGTAGCTGTAATCCTCTCCGTCATACCACATTGACTTGAATTGGTCCATAGACATAGGAGGGCGGTTATTGATTTCATCAAGAAAGCGTGTGTCCATCTTCTGGCAGTAATGTTCACGGGAAACATTCACTTTCAATGCCTTGTAGAGCAAATCCTCTTTAGCCGCCATAATGTTTACGATATTGCGAAGTGTTTTCGGGGTATGCGGAGCCGCATTAATATGGCAATGCAAACCACAGCTTGAGTTGACTCTCGCTCCTGCGCCACGAAGCTTTCTGACTAACTCCTGTATCGTTTCTATATCGTCATAATTGCAAATAGGAGTGACAAATTCAACCGAGTACAGAGAGCTTGCATTCTGTCCCGAACGGTTTTCACATCTAACGCTTGCGTCACGCATAATCTTCCACATCCTGCCGTCATTATCACGGACAGAATAAGCGTCATAACAGCCGCCGACATGAGTTGCGTCTGTATGAAAATAACCGGCAATCACTTTCGCCGCCGTACTGCGAGTGATGCCGGTCATTTCAATTTCTATTCCGAAATTCTGATTTTTCAAGTTACCACCTCGGTATTTTCTTCCTGTGGCTTTGGCTTTTTAGGCTTGGGTGTTTTTACCTGTGAACCTTTCATATCAATGAACTCCCTGACATTTGCAGGGACATATTTTGCGTACAGAGCGTCCACAGATTTTTCAAGTTCTTCTTTGAAATCCAAATCACGCTGTGACATATACAGTCTGATTGCATTCAGCTTTTCATCATCGTACATTATGCTTACGCTTGTTTTCTTCATAAAAAATCACCTCGTCATTTCTTGCTTTGGTTTACATATTTTATATTTGGTATTTTCAGCCACTTTGTCCATCCTCGACCTGAGAGCTGAGTTTTGACAACTCCGTAGGCTGTGCCTTGTGCTTCAATAACTTCTCCGTTGCCGATATACACTCCGATATGTCCGTCCATCCAGACGGCAAGTCCGGGAGTATCGGGCATATTTGAAATCGAACCACTTTCTGTAACATTGTTCCAAATAGAATTTGCACCGCAATCCGTAAACCCGTTTGAACCTGCTACAATTTCTCCGCTGTCAGAGTTGTACCAAGCATATGATTTTATCAAGCCTATGCAATCGCACACTCTCTTGCCGAGCCATTTCTCTCCGACCTGTCGCATTTCACCGCCTACTTCGTTGTTGCCGGGAAACAGACTCGCCTGTTGGTCAAGATATTGCTTGGTGCAGATCTGACCGTAACCGCCGTACACATATCCCCAGCCGTTTTTGTATGCGTTCTCACACCACTTGACAAGGTCGAGATTATTTTTCGTGGTCTTGTCGGTAAAACCTGCTGTACTGATTTCCGCTCCCTTGATTGACTGCATCATCTTTTGAAACTCGTCATACTTTATCTCCGTTCCGAATTTCTGATTGACGGTTTTTATCAAATCCTCATCGGACTGATTCTTCTTGAAACAGGAAACGAAGTTTTTTACAAAGTCCTTGTCATCTGATTTATCGGACAAGGAAAACAGATAGATAACCTCTGCCTGCGTGTTATAGTCGGACAACTTTTTATTTTTCAGTTGGTTTTCAACCTCAGTCATCGTGTCGTTGATAAGCTGTAGATTTTCCATCTGCTCTGCTGAAATGTTTTCTTGTATAGACTGATTGAGTTTGTTGGTATCAATATCCATACTTCCGTTGAAAACGGAAACAACAGCAACAATCGGCATAACCACAATTATGATTATGCCGATTATTATACCGCCTATTGTTTTTATTACCTTTTTATCCGTGAGCAAAGCAACTGCTATTTTCTTTAGTGCCGCACCTATGGTAGCACTCATTAATCATCACCTCCGAAAATAAAAATCCGATTGACTTTCATTTAAGAAAACCAATCGGATTTTTATAATTATTTAATATTATTATGGCAATTTATCAGTATCACTTGTATCTATTTCTGTATTTCCTCCCAAAGTCGATGCCAATATTGCGGTAACTGTACCAACAACAGTTGCTCCTATGAGCGCCATTGTGGCAAGGAATTTTTTATTTTCTGAATCCTTTGCTTCCATCATTTTTGAAATTTCAAGCATAGTATCAATGATATATTTTCTTTCTTCAAAAGTAAGATTCTTATCCTCTAATTGCTTTTGTAAAGACTCAATCATTGAATTACAGCTATTGTAAAAAGTCTGTACACTTTCCCGATTTGATTCCAAACTTTTATCTAATGTGTTTTTATACTCAACTAACATCTCTTTTGTGGTATTCGCAAAATCAGGAAACTGCTCTAAAGCTTTTTTTGCAACTTCAGGATCCATCTTATCTATCATTGAAGCCATTTTTATAACTTTGTCTTTTGTAAGATGTCTAAAATCCTCAATTCCTAATTTTTTTAACACTTTTTGTTCTGTCAACGATCTGCCCATAAAAAATTCCTTTCAACATCAGTGTTTTTATATTTTTATTATAGCATATAATTGGTTAAGTTGTCCATAATATTTACTAAAACACTCAAATTTAGTTATCTTCCCCCAGCACTACCGAAAATCTCGGCTTTGTATTCAGGTGCCTGAACAAGTAAAAGATAGCGTTCATTACCGCACCTATACAGACAGGTGCCACGCTCACCGAATTTTATTAAATCGTATTCGGTCGGTTCAACCATCAGTGCATCCTGAAAATCTTTAGGATTGATATTACCGGGGAAGAATAAGAAGTGATGAGTCGGAATTGAGAACAACGGCTTGGTATATTCCTTAACGCTCGGAATCAGGAAATCCTCAATGTTTTGACTGGCTAAAATCACTGCTGAGTCCTTTTTGCGAATACGCTTCATTGCGTTGCGGATATACTCAATGGCGGTTAGGTTAGACAAAAACAAATAGAGCTCGTCTATTGATGCAACGGTGTTACCCTCTCCTAATAACTTGTTGGACATATAGGAAAGAATGTTGAACAGCATTGCGTCTTTGAGTCTTTTGTTAGTGTCAAGCAAACCCTTAACTCCGAAACACAGGAATCTGTCATCGGTGATATTCGTGTGACCGTTGAAATACTTTGATTCAGAACCAACGCACATACTGTGAATACCCAGACAAACCTCTTGCAGGATTTCTTCTGTGTAAAGATACTTTCGCTTGTGGTCGTAGGTCATATATTCTTCCTCGCACAAATCATAGAAATCACTCATCACAGGGAAGTCAGTAGGCTTTTTTGTACTGTAATCTGTTGTGTCTGTAATGCCGAATCGTGCATACAGCTTCATAAGCAGAATTTCAATTGTATCAAGCTGTGCGTCCGTGAAATCCTTGTAGGTTCTAAAAAAGTCTTTTAGAAATGCAATATGCTGTGATAATCGGGTAACTTTGTTAAATGCAGGCGGTGCGTCTTTGTCAATCTCATCCTGTCCGTCATTCCAAGCTTTAGGCTCAAGGGGATTGATTTTGTATTTGCCCGACATAAAATCAATGTAGCAACCGCCGAGGGCATTTGTCAGATCCTCATACTCCGCTTCGGGGTCAAGGCATAAGATTTTCTTTCCGCTTTCACGAATATTTGTAAGGATAAGTTTCAATAAATACGATTTACCCTGACCTGAGTTTCCGAGAATAAGAATGTTACTCGTTGTCTTATCCTCTGTTCGTCTGTCGAAATCAACGAGAATATTAGTGCCGTACTTATCTCTGCCGATATACAAACCGTTTGGATCTGTCTTACCACTGAAATTAAACGGAAACAGATTTGCAACAGATGAAGCAGGCAACACTCTTTCATACAAAAGTCCGAATTGATTTGACCCTATGGGGTTCACCGACAAGAAGCCTTCTTTCTGTCTTAAAGTCAGACGGTCAACTTCAATCTTGGAGCGTGTCAGCTCCATTGCAATATCGGTTTGCAACTCCTTCAATTTCTGCTTACTCTTGGCTTTAAGCTCTATGAACACAGAACAATGCAATAACGGTTCTTTGTTTTTTCGTAAGTTCGCCATCAGCGTGACAACATCCTGCAAGTTGCCCTGTGCTTCAATGGTTTCGTTTACATCGTTACCGCTTGATTTGAGCTTATTTTTGCGTGTTGCGTTCTGTATGATTTTACGCTGTTCCATACTCTCCACAAGTCTGTGATAGATGCGGAGAGTTACTCCGTTTCTGTCTGCAAGCTGTGAAAGAATCGCCTGTTCTTCAGTTGACGGCGGATATTCACGAACCGTCCATACACTGCGGTATGAGTCGCCGACAATGTAGTGATCTGTCAAGAATTTTATTGTTGACGGCAGAATCATATCAAAGAAATCTTTTGTGTAAATTTCCTCTGCCTGTTCTGGTGTGAGCACCTTTGGTTTTCTATTGAATAGTCCCATAATTTTTACCCCCTTTAATTTTGAACTGCCAACACAAGTATGCGGTCATCTTGATTGTATCCGTAACAGGTTGAAAGCGTTAGAATCTGCTGACCGTAAACAGGTGTAATTCCTGTGTCGTATATGGATTTCTCTTTTGCATATTCAATTCTTGAGTTATAGCTTTTTTCCGTTTCAACTGTTGTGAATCTGTACCAATCATCATCGGATTTTACTTTCATAACAGAAAAGACGGAGTAAGCAAATGCCCCGTCTTTAGTTTTAAGCACAACTGTCGGATGCTCCGAAAAGTACGAATATTCGGTATAGTTGCAAAGGTCCGCAAACATTGTGCCGTTGTTCATATGATGTCCGTAAATTATGAGATTGGTACTGTCGGCTGAACACCTTGTATCAAGAAACGGAGTACCGCTATAGCTGTACTCGCCGTAAAAGTTTTTGTTCAGATACTTCTGCGGATTACTCGGTGTATGCATAACAGGGTAATTAATATTTGTGCCTGCTATGCTTATCCAGCCGAAGCATTCGGAATTCATCGAAATGAGTTCCGATATTGAATGAGGTTCGTAATATGTCGTGAAATACATAGACGATTCGTCTTGAACATCATTATCACAATCACTGACTTTTAATAAATTTGGATTTATGAATTGTTCTTTTTCAGTATCATTACCTGTCGATTCCTCAGTAACAATTTCTGCAAGGTTTTTAAAACTTTCATTCTCTTTGTACTCTGTAAACACCTGCGAAAATATTGAAACCAGGCAGGCAATTATAACAACAGAAAATACGCCTATCACAATTCCTATTTTGATTTTTTCTTTATGTTTCTTCATAGGTATGCTCCTTTTCATAATACTGTTCGCCGTCATAGTCGGGCATCAAATCGCCGTTCATACTTGCGTCAAAATATATTGCAAGAAAACGCTTGATGTCGGCTTTCTTCATTCTGGTTACTTCAAAGCCTTGGTCTGAAATAATCTTCTCAACTCTGTTTGCTTTCTGCAAAACATTTTCTGATTTTGAAGATTTACACCTTGCAATGAACAGGAACTGTCTTGCGGTTGAGGTTTCGGTCTGAATACTGTCGAGAAAATCCAGATCCTTATTCAATATTTTTCTGACTTTTTCATTCTGTTCAGCTTCAATTCTGCCTTTGATATAGCTTTTGTTTGTATCGAAGCACTCGCAGGAATCGGTACAGGTGATCTCAATATCCGGCACAGCAGAAAGCACCATCATCAGGTGGCGCACCTTGATTTCAATATTCGCATGAGAAAGTACAGAAATATTTGTAGGCTGAACCATATAGAAAATAAATTCTTCCTTGCCGACCTTTAAACCATTTTTCGTAAAGGTTTTTATGCCCAGCAAGTCCTGAACTGATTTGCCTTTTTGTTTTGTTTTTTTCTGCTTGTTCTTCATTTATTTGCCCCTTTCTGCCCAGAAATATATCTGTTGAGTTGATATAAAATACTTTACGGCATAGCGTATGAAATCAAGAATTGTTGTATCTTCCAGTCTTATTGATAAAAAGCCGAAACAGAGAGTTACCGCAAGAGGTACTATTATTCTCGTCTGTGCAAGTATCAGTATTGATAACAAAAGCGCTATGCTCATAATTGCAAAATCCCGTAAGCTCCACAGCCACAAGTTGGCTGTGGCTTTTAGGTTTTGCGGATATAAATAAGTGGTCATAATCTTTAAATTCCTTTCGTCTTAAATCAGAGCAAAGTTCTAACAAGCTTGTTTGATTAGAACTTTGCGATAGATTGCAACTTGTGCCAAGGAGCATTGCTCCTCTGCTTTTTAGCGGAAATTTTACGCTAAAAAGCAGTAATGTTCTACGCAACATAAGTGGAGTAGAACATTGGCACTAAGTTATTTAGCCGCCCTTGCAACACTTCTCGTCAGATTTACGGCAGTAGTGGTTGCGTGAACAATGCTCGTCATATTAACCTTAACTGATGAATCAAGTCCGAACTGCTGTGCAATTCTAGGAACTTCGTTTGATGCAAGCATTATTCCAAGTCCTAAAAGCATATTGCCGGGGAAGGTTAGCAACCCGAGGAACAGCAGAGTTGTCTGCATAAATGCCGTAAGGCACAGTGCCGCTATCTGTTTCATCCACTGATTAAAGCCGTCCTGATATCCTCTCGGAACGCTGAACATATACAACGCACCTACCGCCATTTGTATGAGCAGAATTCCTCCACGCTTGATGTTCGCAAAAAAGATTTTTATTACGCAGTAGGCAAAGGCTATCATGCATAACAGATTCAATAATCCGAATGTTGTCTGGTTTGCAACTGCAAAACTGCCCTCTAAAACACTTGTGCTTTGTCCTGCTAAATCAATGCTTTGCTGTCCTGCCATTATGGAGGACAAATCCTTTGAGAATATGTTTTGCAGGCTGATGCAAAATTTATACAGTTCCACAGGCACAACGCCGAACAGCGAACAGGCAAAGAAACCTTTTAATACATTTATTGCTGTTGTTTTGATATTTGCTCTGCCGTTCTGATATTCAACAGCCACATCAAATACGGCAACGACCGTTCCTGCGACGAACAATGCCCAGCTAAAAAGCGTAAACAGGTTTATTGTCGCCTGCACCCATTCAAGGTCGAACACATCTGCTCCCATATTTCCCATCATTGTGAAGAAGTCGGCAACAGCGTTGTAAATCGTTTCATAAAGCCACTGAATCATTGTGTTCCATATAGCATTTGAGATTTGCTCACCGAGGTAATCGAACACACCTCCTATGGCACTTCCGATACCACCGATAAAATCTCCTAACCAGTCAAAAATATAAATCACCTCGCAAAAGGCTGTTATGACTCAACACAACAGCCTTTGTTTTTATTGTTATTAGAGTACCGTCCAGATGTATAGCGGTGCAGTCAGAGAGAACACAAGACAGCCGAAAAGAATTGCCGGCGCGGTGAATTCAAACTGTCCGTGCTTGCGGTAATCGAGATAAGCAGTAGCAAGTTTAACAAAGAAAAGTATGGCAAGAATCATATCAACCGCAGGAAAGACAACATTGTTTACAACATTTTTAATCTGTGTTTGAGCCGATGTCCATGTGCTTTCGATTGCTGATGATACATCTCCTGCGGCAAATACTGTTACTGCCGATATTCCGAGCATTAACAGTATTACTGATATTCCTGCCAACCACTTCAATAACTTAATTTTTCTTGACTTTATCATTTTTTACCTCCGATTTTCTTAGATCATTCTCCGATATATATCTGACTTCGATGTTCAGTTTTTCTGCAAAGCGAATTTCTGTTTTCATACCCTCGGTTAATTCATCACCGAAAACCCAGACCGCATCACAAACCCAAAGCATAGAAAGTCCTGCGTTCATACCGAGATTCCTTTCTTTATCATTTCTGTCATCTAAAATCAGCACATAAAAATGCGGTATGAACGGAGCCATACCGCACTCTAACGCATATCGGGCATATCGTTTTGCGTTTTCAATATTTGCAGATACATTATCGCCCAAAGGCGAACAGATATACGCCCTGTGCATTATTCATCGTCCTCATCTTTCTTTTTGAATTTGATGATGAGAAATGCAATCAAGCCGCCGACAGCAACAGAACCCAAGCCGATATAAAAGCCGAGATTTGAATTGTCGCCTGTCTGCGGTTTTTCGGGTTCAGGCTGTGGATGAATTGTTACTGTCTGATCCTTGTCATCAATGTCATCGTGAACGGCAATTTCCTTTCCATCACGGTAGAGAGTTTCAAACGCAACGATTTCTGTATCTTTAGTAATTGCAGAGCCGTCAAAGGTAAAGGATACAGTGACTTCGCCGTCTGCTGTTTCGGGTGTGAATGTTACTTCGGAACGGATTTCCTCTCCGTCAACAAGAAATGCCTTGCCTGTTGCTTTGTCCATAAGGACGCCTTTGATTGTGTATTCTTTTCCTGCTGTGAGATGTTTGTAGGAAACAACATCGTCAATGGTAATATCACCGTTAACTGTGAATTCCTTTTTGCCGTCTATACTTGCCTTTGTGCCGATTTTCGGAATTTTGACGGTTACGTTTTGACCAACGTCCTCAAGGTCAGCGTGAACTGCAAGCTCTTTATCCTCACTGTAAAGGCTTTCAAAGACAACAATGTCAGTATCTTCCTTGATATATCTTGCGTCAAATTCAAAGGAAACAAGGACTTCGCCTGAAGGTTCATCAGGTGTAAATGTGGTTTCTGAAGGGATTTCTTTTTCATCAATTAACAGCGGGTCGCCTGTTGTCTTATCCATAAGAATGCCCTTAACCTTGTACTCTTTTCCGGGTACAAGGTGCTTGTACTCTACCACATCTTCAAGGGTAAACACTTCTGTTGCTCCGACTTCCTTTTTGCCGTCAATAGTTGCAGTGGTTTTCAACTCGGGAATTTTATCGTTCTCGACTGTTATTTCAATAATTTCTTCGTTATTGGAAATTGTTACCTGATAGTTTTCTTCATTAGGCAGATAACCCTCGGCAGGCTTTAACTCATGGATAATGTATTCTCCGTAAGGCACATTTTCAAAAGTGAAGATTCCTTCCTCGTTTGATTCAGCGGTGAGAATTGCAGTTTTTTCTAACAATTCTTTTTCCTCTGCTTTAAACATTCCAAATAATGCGCCTGCGATATTTTCGCCTGTTTCACGGTCAATCTTCAAACCTTTGATTGTGCCATAGATGATTTCATTTTCAATCGGTTCACCGTCATTTACAGAAATATGAACAGTTGCTGTATCCTGTCCTGCATATTCAAATACAACGGGGTATTTTTTATCGGAAAGAATATAGTGGCTGTCAGTGCTGATTTCCTTAACATAGTAACTTCCAATCGGAAGGTCGGTTGTAAAAGTCGCCTTGCCTTTTTCATCACAAGTGATTATTTCAATAAGTCCGTCCTTTGGAATGACTGTGCCGTTTGAAGCCTTTAAATCTTCGTCAGCGTAAAGTCCGAATGAAACATTGAAGATTTCATTATTATTACCAATGTTGAATTTTTCGTCCTGTTCAAGAATTTTTGTAAGGTCAATTACAACTTTCTGCCTGTCGTTTGTAAATGATGTTAAGGTGTTAGTTACCTTTTCATTCTGTCCTGAGTAGGTGAGTTCGATATGATTTACAGTCTTGTTCAGAACAAATCCGTTAGGAGCTGTTTTTTCTACAACACGGTATTTGCCTAGGTAAAGCTGTTTGCTTATAGCTGTGCCTTTTGTGTTTGTTTTCAGAGTGGCAACAAGCTCGTCTTTCTTTACTCTTACTGTTCCGTCAGGCGTTGTAATATCCTCATCTGCATAGATTTCAAATACTGCACTTGATAAACCGTTTACAGAATATTCAGTCTGATATATTGTAACTTCTTCTCCCGAAGAAGTTACATTTGAGAAAATCTCGCCTGTCTTTTCTACGGTAATTGTGCCTTTCTGCGGAGTATTTTTCTTCTCGGTTTTTACGATTGTGACACCGTTTTCTTCTGTTGTGTTTTCTGCTGTAATATCAAAGTAAATCGGTGTTGAATCAAGCACATATCCGTAAGGAGCCTGCACCTCTACGACTGAATACCCCTTGCCGTAGGGCAGAGTTTCGGGTGTGATGAGATAGCCATCGCTGTTTGTATAGAATGTGTCAATCTCTGTAAAATTCGGATAGGTGTATTTCATTGTTACTTTGTTTCTATCGGGAGCAAAAATCTGAAAGCCTGCGCCTGCATACGGAATCTGTTTGCCTGTTTCGCTGTCAACCTTTACTATCTTTACATAGCTTTCAAGGCTTGCGTTATTGATGAGGTATTTGTAAGTCTTATTATTTTCAGAAATAAACACATCAAAATCAGCAATGAATTCTGTTCCATTCCAGCCTTTGGTCTGATGAACAGTGTATGTGCCGTAAGGCAAATCCTTTGTTTCCGCAAAGCCGTACTCGTCACAAATAAGCGTATCTCTTTCGGATTCTTTTGCTTTTGTATAGCTTCCCGATGATTTCAGATACACCTGAAATTCTGCACCAACTTCGGGAGTTTCAATTTTTGTACTGCCGTCATCGGTGTGCTTAATTATTGAGATTTTGCCCTTTAAAATATCCTCGGTTACTCCAATTGAAACGCTGTTGTTTTCAAGTGTATATTTTTTCGCCTCTGCACCGATATGATATTCGGTTTCGTCAAGCAGATAACCCTCGCTCGGCTCAATTTCTTTCAGAGTCCAGTTGTCACCGCACACATAGTATGAAGTTGTAAAACTGCCGTTCTTGTCTGTGGTGTATTTGTCAACCAACTTGCCGTTATTGTAGATACCGTAAACTGCTCCTGCGAGTGTTGCGTCACCCTGTGCAGACTTTGTTTCAGCGTCTGTTTTTGTAACAGTAAGATTCCACTTTTTAAGCACATTTTTAAAGGTCACCGTTGCAGTTTTACCGCTTTCAACCTTAACGGTCTGCGATTTCTGGGGTTCGTACTTACTGTCTGTAATTTCGGTAACGGTGTAACTTCCGGGAAAAAGGTCAGTTAATTCAAATTCGCCCTTTGAGTTTGTCTTAACTGTCTTACTGTAACCATCGCCTTTTACGGTAAACTCAATATTTGCAACATTGCCGTCCTCGGAGGTTTTGACAAGCTTTAGGTTGCCCGAGCTTGTCTTGACCTTGAAATATGCCCTTATCGGGTCAGCGTCGTTTTCAACACCTGTGATTACATCCTGCAAAGTTGCATCTCCATATGGGATAAGGGTTGTATTTTCTACGCTTGGCATTGATTTTGCAGAGTTGAATGTTACTGCATCGTTGACGTGGAAACTTGAAGTCAAAGTCAGCTTGTTGCCTGATACCGATGCACTCACACCGCTTGTTGTCTTGAAACTGAAATCCGAAAGAATACTGTTGCTGTCTGTAAGTTTTAAAGTATATTTTCCGTCTGAATACTTCATCTCATAGGTTTCAGCCTTTGAAGCGATTGCCGATGCAAAGCTTGGAACAATTGAGTAATTGGCAAGGCTTTTTGAGATAGCATTGTAAACTGACTTAACTCCGGGATTTGCTCCGCCTGCACAGATACCGTCAATGAACTTTGTATTTGTGCATTTATAGCCTTCGTTTGTAGAACGACAACCTGAAACAAACTCCCATACAATCAGCTGAGTTGCTATCCATTTCTGATCCTCAATTCCGCTTAAGCTTTTTCCCGAACCGGGCTTGCCATAGAGCAGAGCAAGATTGATTGCTTTCTGCTTTGCAGAACCTAAATTCTTCCAGACGGTCGAGCCGTCCTCGGTCAGCGTATTGCCTGAGTAGAGTGTATGACCGGGTTCAATGCAATAGGCTTCTTTGCCGTCTGCAAAAATCTTGCACAGCTCTTCGCCCACTGTACCTACAGTATAACCGTCGCTGACTGTGGTCTGCTGGAATTTGATTGTGTTCCCAGTGCTGTCATAACAGTAATCAAAGGTAATTGTAACCTTATCACCGCTTGCCGCGCTTACAGGGAGTGAGAACATTGTTCCGAATATTACGGCAACCACGAGTAAAAGTGCAGTTATTCTTGTGAATTTCTTATTTCTGATTAACTTAGTCATTTTAAAAATCCTTTCATAAAAAATATGGGGCAAGATTTTTCACTTGTCACGATTGATGTCTTATTCTGTTTTAAATACAATCATAATTTCATCGCCTGCCCTTCATTGAAATCTTCATCTATATCATCGGACTGCTCACTGCCATCCGTAATATTTACATATTCGCCGATAATGTTCAGCGCTTCGCAGTAACTTTCCGAACTCGTAACACGACAGCACATTTCTTTTGCCTCGTCAGCCATACTGTTTTGCTTTAATGTACGGCTTGCAATTCCTAACAGATTGAATATATTGCCATCCTGACCTATCAACGCACAGTCAGGTTTGACCTTTTCTGCTTTTATTTGCTCATCGGTAATAAAACCACCGAGCTTGTTTTCCACATAGTCGGAAAGCCAAGTTCCGGCAAATGCTGTGTATGACTGTAATCTCCACATTGCAAGCTTGCCGATATCAAGGTGGACTTCTTCAAATGGATAAAGTATATAGGTAACGCCGTCATTTTGAAACACAGAAACATGCTCAAACTTTGTGTCGTCAAGAAGTATTCCTTTGTCCGTAAGCATTTTATTGATGCCGTCCATCCATTCTTTAATTTCACCTCCACAGCCCTGCAAGATAAGACCTTCCTTGCCGTTCATACGGCGGAGGTCTGAGAGTGTTATACTATTGATTTTCATTGTCATCTTCCTTTCATAAAAATAAGCACCCACAATGAAGTGAGTGCCTTGCTTAATCGTATGCTCAACAGTAGACTACATATATTTTGTTGTTTTCTGCAATTACATTGAATGATAAGTCTCTCGTAGCTATGCCACTGCTTTGGTAGGCGGTTGCGTAGGCTTCTGCGTCGGCTTTTCTGTAGGCTTCTGCACAGGCTTTTGAGTAGGAGTTTCGGTTTCTTTTTTAGCAGTCGATTCTGATTTAGACTGATTACTATTCACTGTATTCTTGCTGTTGTTCCGAACCTCAGTTTGCGTTTTCTGAATCGGATCCGTTGCCGAAACAACCGCCGAATTTTTCCCACTGTCGGCTTTTTCTTCGGTTTTGGCATTCTGTCCCGAAGGCTCTGTTTCTTTTGAAACTGTGGCTTTTTCGGCTGTTGTTGTTTCAGTTGTTTTTTCTGTTGTTGCCGTTGCAGAAGTTTCCCCAGATACAGAAACACCCACGGAAGTTGAAACCGTGGGTGATAAAGAACTATTATCCATTTTTTCTTCTGCCGTACAAGCTGTGAATGTTCCTGCCATTAATATTATGCTTATCATTATTGCGATTTTCTTTTTCTTACTATCGCCGTCCTTTCAGCAACAAGTATATCCAAAGAATTTGAAATGTCCAGAGATTTTTGAATACCAACTGATAATCATTTCTTTTTGGCAGACGCAAACGGTAAACTAACATTCTGTTTTTCCACCCACTTCAAAGAAAGATGAACAAGTGCATCTCTCTGTTCTTCCTCTGACAGGCTGTCGAGGAAATCCTCAAGGGTGAAATTTTCCTCGAAATCTTCTTTGAGATCCTTGCAGTTGTCGCAGATTTTCTCTCGTTTTATCAATACCGAACCATCATCCTGCTGTGCGAAAGACAAAATGTCATTGTATTTGAATCCGATTTGCTTGCGGATTTCGTAGGGAATTGTAATCCGTCCTCTCTCACCGAGAACTCTGTACATTTTTATCATTGCTCGCACTCGCTTTCTGCTTTGCATTCATCACAAATGCAGTCGCAAATATTACAATCATCATCGCACCTCTCAATCAGAATTGCTCCGTCCACAGCTGAAATCTGCACAGCACAGTCGGATGTGATTCCTGATACAATAAGGGCATCAAGCGGTATGCTTACATAAATTCTATTTTCCATGATTAATAATACACTCCTTCAAAATTTGTTCTAAATCAATTTGTTGTTCGGTTGTCAAGTCAAGTAGACTTAACTGCAACGGCTTGTTTCTCTGCCGTTCATACATATCGTAATTGCCGATAAGCAATTCGGGGAATTGTTCGCCTGCGTTTATTCGCTGTTTCATATTGTGCAGTCTTGTAAAATCAAAGAAAGAACAGCCGTCATACAAATTGCGTATTTCCTCACAATCATTGTATGACACAAGCCATTTGCCTCTTGCTTTTGCAAGTGCGTTTTTCAGCCTTATATGGTCATCCCAAGTGAAACCGCACTGATAAACATACTCACTTGAAAAATAAGGCGGATCGCAGTAGAAAAAGGCATTTTCTCGGTCATAATGCTTGATTAAAACCTCAAAATCCTGATTTTCGATTACCGTATTTTCAAGTCTTTTACCAACTTGTTCTATCAGTTGAAAAAGGCTCACTACTGAAAAAGGCTGACAGGCAAATGATTTTCCGCCACTTGAATAACTGTATCGCAAGAGTTTAAGAAACATTACGGCTCTGCGCAAATCGTAGTCCTGTTTCATTCTGACATATAGCTCTATGATTTCTTCTGCTTTCAAGTCAGGCAGGATAATCTTCGTCAGTTCCAATTCTTCATCAAGGTACTTATCGTCAAACTTTTCCTGTTTAAAAAAGTTCTTTATGACATTAAAATCATCCCTTGAATTAAGCGGATAAAATCCGAGTTCTTTTATGAACGCCATTGGTCTGTCACGCATACAGCGAAAGAGGTTTACAAGATTGTGGTTGTAATCGTTATACACTTCAAATTTATCAGGTTTTTTCTTGTCTAAAAGCACCGCACCCGAACCTCCGAAAGGTTCAATATACCTTTCGTAATTCAGAGGAAACAGGGCGTACAAAATATGAAGGACGGAAGTTTTGTTTCCCATCCAACTCACAGGGGTTTTAATAAATCCCACCTCCAAATCAAGCCTTTATGAATTTATCAATCGCCCCTGAAACGACAAAAAGCCGTTGATTAAGTATTTAACTCAACCAACGGCTTATATATATTGAAACCAATATCAGTCGTTTGGAACGATTGATATTAGTTGTTGTTATTTAAATTTTACTGTCTGCCTTGTTAATAATCTTACCGATTTCAGAGATTACATTTACTGTCACAGCATTTCCTGCCATCTTGTAAAGTCTGCTGTCAGATAGTCATGTTGCTTTTGCCTTGTCGAACTGATCGTCCGTGAAGCCTTGTAATTTCCAGCACTCCCTCGGAGTAAGCTTTCTTATTCTGCCGATATGAACTTCTCCGTTTGGCTCAACAAAGGCTACTGCAAATTTTTCATCATCTGTGAAATTCGTGCTTTCTACAAAAACTCCTGAATGTTCAGCTTTTCGGTTACTGATTCCCGAGTCGTGCCTTGCGGTTATGCATCTTGCAATTTCTGTCAGTTTCGGGTCAGGGTTAAGGTCAATGAAATGGACACGAGTGTCCATTTCATTAGATTCATTTCGCCCGACCAGTTTGACACTTTGTGTCAACGGTCGATGGCTAATTCTATCATTTTCCCTTTCAGGTAAAAGATAGAATACAGCCTGCGTTGCTGAGGTTGTCAGAGTATGCGCTATCTGATTGCCGACTCTGCCACGCCTTGAATTTTCTCCCGAAAATGCAGTATCAATACTGTCGCCGGGATATGCAACCTGATAACCGTCTTTGGTCTTAGCGTTTATCAGCAATCCGAAATTTTTGATGTTAAGTACCTGCCAGCACACATTATACCCCAAGCCATCCAATGTACGGAGGATTGTTTTTTATGTCCTGCCTTCGTCGTGGTTAAGCAGACCGGGAACATTTTCGATGAAGAGATACTTAGGTTTTTTAACGGCAGCAATTCGAGCAATCTTGAAAAACAGCGTTCCTCTTATATCATCAAATCCTTTTCTCGCTCCTGCGATTGAGAAGGACTGACAGGGAAATCCTCCAACAAGAAGGTCGAAATCGGGTAACTGTTCGGGTACAATTTTTCTTGCGTCATCAAAGTAAAGTTCACCTCCGGTATCGTATATTGCTTCATATGCCTGCTTTGCATACTTGTCGATTTCGCAGTATCCGACGCACTCAAAACCACCTATGGCTTCAAGACCTGAACGAAAACCGCCGAGCCTACAAACATATCAAAGAATTTGATGGACATAAATCTTCATTCCAAACGAAGATTTATTGATTAAACCTCACCTCACATTCCCATAGTCATTCCGCTATCCTCATCAGGAGTTCCATTTTCAACTTCTGATTTAGATTGGTTTTCTGCTTCAATTTCTTCCTGTGTGAGCTTTCTGAATGAGTCCTCACCGGGAACTACGCCAAGTGAACGACCGTTGTCCCACTCGGGGAATATTGTTCCCATCGAATCAACGAATTTTACTGTTCCTCTTGTGCCTGATGGAACAGGTGCGTAGGAGTCGCTCATACTTAAAAGTTCGATTCTTGTACCCGGCGGATACAATTTCTTTGTACTTTCAGCGATTCTGCGCTGTCTTTCATATTCGTTCAAGTTATACATCTCCTATTTTTTTAGTTTTGATTCAAGCAATATCCATTAGTAGGACTCCTGATTTTTATAGTCATAAAATCAACCCCTGTCTTTCTTGTTTCTGTTTGTATTAAGTTTTTTGTTGTCAGAGAAATGTGCAATCTCGCTTTCATTGTTATCATCATTACGCCTGTCAAAATTAGGTTTCTGACGCATCTCTCTTTCAAACTTTCTGAGTTCGGGTGTGTCGGTAAAATACATTTAAAATCATTCCTTTCAAATTTTTTGCAAATAAAAAAGGCAACCGTTCTAATCAAAAAAATTAAAACGATTGCCAATAAAAAAGAGCCAACTTTATATTTCTATAAAATTGACTCTGCTATAACAATATTAAATTTTAAAATGGGGGAAAGGTCAAAACTTGATGTTCGAGGGTTCGAATCTCCAAAACTGCCGAAACAGGCAAAATACATCTACGGTTTTGTAACTAAAAATCACGGGCTATACAACAAAAAAAGCCCGATAAAATCGGACTTTTTTGCGGTTACATCTTTTTTGCACAACCATTATGGTGGGAGAAGATGGATTCGAACCATCGAAGCGAAACGCAACAGATTTACAGTCTGCCCCCTTTGGCCACTCGGGAATTCTCCCATATTAAGTTTTCAAAAATCGAAGCCTACTGCCTAAACAGTAGGCTTCAATGGAGCTGGTGGACGGACTTGAACCCCCGACCTGCTGATTACAAATCAGCTGCTCTACCAACTGAGCTACACCAGCAAATTAAGCTTTTCGCTCCTGTGCTTGTTCTGTAATTTCGAGTGCTTATATAATATATCACATTCTTCGTCATTTGTCAACACTTTTTTCAAACTTTTTTAAAATTTTTTGAAGTGTTTTCATTTTTGAAGATGCCCTTGAATGAGTCAGCTTGATTATTATATCATCCTCAGCCGCATTCGTCAAGAGTTTTTTTAAAATTTTCTTTACGGTTGGCAAGGTTCTTCGGCCTCTTGGCAGAGCAAAACTAAATGCACCCGTAAAATGTGTCACGCTTTTATCCTGTAGCCGCAGATTTGATTTCAAGCCAACATAAAAAGCCGGCGAGACAGTTTAATTTGCGTACTGTCTTGCCGACTTGTGTTTTTACTTATTTACACTTTTTCAAAAAATGATTACCATGTGCCGACATAAGCATGACCATGTGAGTCATTCTGCGACTCTGTATAGTAATTGAGCGAAGTGCCGTCAAAGCCGATATCAATGGTCTGACTCGAACCGTTTGTGAAAATAATGTAATTAACAGTGTTCGGAACTTCAACCGAGTAAACCTTCTGACCGTAATCATTTGTGTTGAGATATGTCATTGCAACGCCCGGCCAAGATTTTGTCGGATTGCCGCCGTCAACCCATGAATAGCAGTAGATTGTGCCGTCCCAGTTGAGTGAATCCGCAAACTTAACTGTATAGGTTGATGACGGAGTGGTTGTAGGCTCTGTAACAGGAGCTGTTGTTGCAGGAACGATTGTCGGGGCAACTGTCGGCTCTTCTGTTGCAGGCTCAGTCACGGGAGCGGTTGTCGGAGTAACCTCCGGCTCATAGTAAGTGCCTACATTCGCATAACCGTCAAGCTTTGCGGCATACGTCTGAATGTATGTTGCATCCTTAACGCTTACTATATTGTACTCGCCGTCAGCGTCACATCTTGCGGCTGCGATAAGAGCCTTGTCTGAGAGCGTTGTAAGCTTTACGATATACTTCTGAACTACTGTTGCGTCAATTATATCAATTGTACCGTTGAGATCAGCATCACCGATAAGGATTTTTTCCGTCGGCTGTGTAACGGGAGCTGTGGTAGGAGTTACCGTTGAAGGAGCAGTTGAAGGACGCTCCGACGAAGTGTAAAGATAAACAACATTGATAATGCCCGATGAAAGGTTGCCTGACGCATTTATGGGAGCAATAACATCTGTTCTGCCCGAAAGCGGAGAAGTTTTGTATGTATCGTCTGAAGAAACCTTTGACTGAATTAAAATTTCATCATCGGCAATCTTTTCACCTGTTGCGGCGTCAATGTGGCTTGTGATAACCTTGCTGCTAAAGCTGAGTTTCTTATTCTGAACCCATGCCTCGCCCGAAACAAGGTAGCCTGTCTCGTTTGCACCCGGCTCCTGCTGTGAGTTTGTGTGGAACATTACATATGAGCTTGGTGCAGGAATTGTGCATTTGAGCCATCCATTGCCCTCACTTGTCATAACAGTTGCGTTGTTCCACTTGCCGTTAGGCTCTTCACCGCCGTCTGTGTAAGCATAGCAACGAACATTTGACCAGTTGTTTGAGTTATAGTAGTGAACAACCGAACTTGTTTTGTCAAGTGCCTTATAAACAAAGTTAATGGTTGTGTTCGTACCGTTAAATGTACCTGTCGTGTTGGCAGGATACTTGTCCGTGTCGAGCTGATAGCCCTGAATTGATGTGAACGGAACGCTGTAGCTGTCGCCTTCACGATACTTTGTTGAAACGGTATCCTTAATTGACTCACCGTTTTCGTCAACATAATTTACCGTAACATAGCCTGAACGAATACCGCTGGAGCTGTAAACATAAGTTACATTGTAGTTTTTACCGCCTGTAACAGTACCCGAAGTTACACCCTGAGTGTCCTTGAGAGCGTAGTCATAAAGGATGGTTGTGTCGGGGTAAGTACGGTATGTTGTACCGTCTGCATATTTTGCTGTTGATGTCTTTAGAACATTTCCGCTGTCATCAATATGTTTGATTGTTACCGTGCCGAATGTTTTTTCAGTAACCTTAAGATTGTCAAATGTTGAACTCTGAACCAGTACGCAGGCGCTGTTTGCAGGAACTGTGTATGTGTTGCCCGAAACTGTGCCAAGACTCTTAAGACCTGCCGTCGTACCGTCTGCAACTACTGTCCAGCCGCTGCCGTCAAGTGTAATCGGCCAATCATTCGTTGGACTTGCGTTTACAAGAACACAAACCTTGCCCCATTCATTTGACTTGTTGTTTGAATATGTGTAAGCAACAACATCGCCGTATGTTGACTGGAATGAAGGAGTGTTGAATGTTGAACTCTTCATCGGAGAATAGTTTTCTCTGATTTCAAGAAGTCCCTTGTAATAAGCGGCAACATCCGAGTAGGTCTTTACTCTTGACCAATCAATCTCATTTATTGCGTCGCTTGATTTGTAGCTGTTTGCATCACCCTGTTTTGTACGGCAAAATTCCGAGCCTGCCGTCATAAACGGGATACCCTGTGAAGTAAGGAGAAGTCCCATTACTTTCTTAACCTGTCCCCTGAGTGATGAAGATGTTGAATTCCAGCTTGATGAGCCGTTACTCTTTACAATTTTATCCCAGAGGATAAGGTTGTCGTGAGCGTCGGCATAAGCAATTGTCTGTGAAGGAGCCTGAGCCGAAAAGCCCTTGCCCGTTACACCGTTTGCAACCGTTCTGCTCTTATCGGTGTTGCCCTGAACAAATCCCTTATCGGAACCGTCTGTGCTTCCCTTGATTGCGTCACGGTAGCTGTCGCAGAACATACCTACCCTTGAATTAAGCGAACCTGCCTTTGACTGCGAACAACCGTCGGAAATTGCAACACTACCGCCTGTCCACGGTTCACCGTACATGAGAATCTTTTTACCCGAACCGTCTGAATAAAGTCCATCAAGAGCAGAACGGATATCGTTCATTGTTGTGATATCGTGAATACCCATAAGGTCAAAACGGAAGCCGTCAATGTGATATTCCTCCGCCCAATACTTTACGGATTCAATCATATACTTTCTGTACATCAGCTTATCTGACGCAGTTTCGCTGCCGCAGCCTGAACCGTTTGAATATGAGGATGATGAATTCATTCTGTAATAATAGCCGGGAACAGTTCTGTTAAAGCATGAATCCGTAGAATATGTATGGTTGTAAACAACATCCATTACAACGGAAATTCCTCTGTCGTGAAGAGCCTGAATCATCTGCTTGAACTCTGTAATTCTTGTATTGCCGTCATATGGGTTTGTTGAATATGAACCCTCGGGAGCGTTATAGTTCACCGGATCATAACCCCAGTTACGGTTTGAAGAAGAACTTGCAACATCTTCCTTTACCGAACCGAAATCGTAAACAGGCATAAGCTGAACGCAGTTAATGCCCTGCTCAACAAGGTAGTCAATGCCTGTTGAAACGGCTGATGAACTTGTGTCTGAATTAAGAGTTGTGCCGCCCTCGGCAAATGCAAGGTACTTACCCTTGTTGTCCTCACTCACACCCGAGTTTTTGGAAACTGAAAAATCTCGCACATGAACTTCCCATACAGCCGCCTCGGATGCGCTGTTAAAGAGAACATGCTTATCGTCCGACCAACCGCTCGGATCGGTTGAGTCAAGGTCAACAACCATTGTACGGTTGCCGTTTACACCGACAGCCTGTGAGTAAACATCCTGTGTTTCCTTGGTTGTGCCGTTTACCGTAACAAGATATGTATAATACTTATTCTTAAAATCGCCGTTAAGGCTGATTGACCAAACACCTGTTGAACTGTCTTTTTTCATATCATAGGTGCCGATTGCCGAAGCACCCGCCTCGTTGTCAGAACCTGTTGTGTAGAGCTTAAGCTTTACGGACGACGCGTCAGGTGACCAGGTTTTCCAAGATGTTGAGGTCTTGCTGTAAACAGAGCCAAGCCCCGACTCGTTATATGCCTTGCTCGCATAGCTTTCAAGATAGCTTGCGTTGTAATAATTGCCTGCTGAAACCGATTCATCGCTTGTTACTGCCGCATTTGAGGCAAAGGCCGACATACCTGCAATCATGGACAGAGAAAGAAGAATCGATAATGGTTTGCGTAATCTCATATTTTCACTCCTAAATATTATTTCGCATAAAGTACCGCACGATAACTATATTTTAACATTTATAAATGCCGTATTTTTCCTATTGAGAACTAAAAAAGTACCCTCAAGCCAAACTTTGAGAGTGCTTTTTATACACTATGCACAAATAAAAGCCGACATAAAACAATAATTAGCTATTATTGAAATATTTCATCAGTTAATTGTTATTGTTTTGTGATTTACCGAAAAATCCGTTTTCACGGCAAATATCGGCTGCGCGGTATTTTCAACATTTTATTACACATTTTTAAGATTCCTTTAGAACAAAAGTTTTATTGTTATATAATTCTTTAACTGCGGTTTACATTCATTTGTCATTATGTACAATTTATGACTAACGCATCACTGTTTGCTTACAATTCAGCAATATTTTTGTAACAATATTGACAATTTCGCAATATAATAGTATCATTGTATTGTGACCGGTTATCATTCGGAGGGAAAAATGATAACCTACAAATTAAATCATACACCTGAGGACGGGCTTAACACCTTCGGCATAAGTGCCTTTTGCGGCAAAAAGCTTGTAAAATCCGTTTCGGGAATCAGCGAAAGCTTTCGGGAAATGACCGAACTTGTCGAAATGTGCAACGAGTTAGAACTTGAACTCTGTCAGCTTGACGACATCATTGAAGATTATCTTACTGATTTCACACTTTAATTTGCAAGGACTTTAACTTTTGTCATACTTGTGGTACAATAGTGTTTAATGTTCTGCCGAACATTATATATCAGACAACAAGGTGATATCATGATTTGCAATTTATGTCCGAGAAAATGCGGTGCGGTTCGTACTGCTCACAGCGGAAACGGCTTTTGTAAAATGGGCGAGCTGCCCGTTGTTGCAAGGGTTGCTCCGCATTATGGCGAAGAACCGTGCATAAGCGGTACAAGGGGCAGCGGAACTGTTTTCTTTTCGGGTTGTACAATGAGATGCGTTTATTGCCAGAACTATGAAATTTCAAACGAGAACGGCGGAAGAACAATCACTCCGGAAAGGCTTGCCGAATGCTACAAAGAGCTTGAGGACAAGGGAGTGCATAACATTAACCTTGTAACAGCCGACCATTTTGCACACGCTGTTGTCAAAAGTCTTGAAATTTACAAACCGAGGATTCCGATTGTATACAACTGCAGCGGCTACACAAGCCCGAAAACTCTCAATATGCTTGACGGACTTGTTGACATCTATCTTCCCGACTTTAAATATGCGGACGATTTTCTTGCGGTAAAATATTCATCCGCACCGAATTATGTCAATACGGCTGTTGCCGCTATCCACGAAATGACTTTTCAGGTTGGTCTGCCGCAGTTTGACGGTGACGGCATTATGAAAAAAGGTGTTATCGTAAGGCATCTTATTCTGCCTGCACACACTAAAAACAGCCTTGAAGTGCTTGACATTGTAAAACGCAGGTTTGGCGATCAGGTTTTGTTAAGCCTTATGTGTCAGTACATTCCTATGGGCAAGGTCAGCGACAAAGATTTTTCGCGAATTAACCGTAAAATCACACGCAGAGAATATGACAAGGTTAAGCTTGAAATGATGAGGCTCAATATTGACGGATTTACGCAGGAGCTTTCTTCTGCAAGCGAAAGCTATGTTCCAAAATGGGATTTTGAGGGATAAGCTGTTATAAACAATACGAATAACATAAGAGGCAGTTTAGTCAAATCGGCTGAACTGCTTTTTTGCTTAGTTATTATCAGTCCGTAAACGGCGAGTACGCTCCTGTAAAAAATGCCTAATAAATAAAATTATATCTAAAAGCAACAAGCGACAGTTTAATTTCTGCCGCTTGTAATTCTCATATATTCTGTTTTTTCGGGTTACCCCAACTATTGACATTGAGCCGAATAAAAAAACAACTCCGCCAAAAGAAAAAGACCCGTCGTAATTCTGATAGATTACGACGGACCTTTGGCGGAGGACAAGGGATTTGAACCCTCGCGCCGCGTTAGCGACCTACTCCCTTAGCAGGGGAGCCTCTTCACCACTTGAGTAATCCTCCGTGTGAAGTTAAATGCACTATAAAAATAAAATGGCGGAGAGGAAGGGATTCGAACCCTTGGTCCCTCGCGGGATCACTAGTTTTCAAGACTAGCTCCTTAAACCACTCGGACACCTCTCCGTTTATTTATGTCGCCTTTCAGCGTTTCAGCAAGATTTATTCTATCACAAGCTTTTACTTTTGTCAACACTTTTTTAAATTTTTTTCAGAACACTTTTGCAAAAATTTATTATAACAAATAAGCTCCATTTTCTTGACAAATTGAAGGTCTTAATATACAATATTTGTGTTATGTGCCAATAGCTCAGTTGGATAGAGCGTTCGCCTCCTAAGCGAAAGGTCGGGGGTTCGAATCCCTTTTGGCACGCCAAAAACTCCGCCGGAAAACCCGGCAAAAGGCAGGCTCACATAAGGATACTTTCAAGAAGTGACCGATTGAGAGCAGCACAACGCCACAGAGTTTTAAAACTCTGTGGCGTTGTGCTTTTTTATAGCTAACAGGAAAATGATTAGAAAAAATTTTGATCTTTGATTGAGGTTGCGGGCGTAACAGTTACTGCAAAGTGATTTATTCTACAATGGCGGCGACCGTCAGTCCGGAATAGTAAGCAGTATATTTCCGTAAAAACAGCAAAGCCGCCCGGTTTCGGACGGCAAATTGGCACAGGCTGTGTTTTATACTCCCCAAAGCAAGATGCCGAGTGCGGCAGAAAAGAGTATCATTATAATCGGCGACGGTGCAGTTTTTTTGATTCTTTTATATCCGAAATGTGTCAGCCACAGAATGGCAAAGACCAAAATGGATTTAGGATCCGGAGCAAGCGCCGAATGAATATTCGCAAAACCAAGCAATGTTGATATGGCCATACCGATTGCCGTAGCGAGAATCATTGCAATAACGCATGGGCGGACGCCGGAGAGAAAAGCGTTGACGCCGGCATATTTCATCAGGTTTTTGAGTACCGCCGCAATTAAAAGTATAATAATGAAAGACGGAAGAACAACGCCGAGCGTAGCAATAAACGAGCCGAGAATGCCGCCTTGTGTGGAGCCTATAAATGTCGCCATATTAACGGCAAGCGGACCGGGTGTCGATTCCGAAACGGCAATGAAATTTAAGAATTCACTTTCCGTTAGCCAGCCGTTTGAAATGACTGTTTCTCTTACAAGGGAAACCATTCCGTATCCGCCGCCGAAGGAAAGAGCGCCGATCATTAAAAAATTCAGGAATAATTTCAGGTAGATCATTGTTAATTGTCGTTTCCTTTCCGCAGTTTTTTCAGGAAGAAAATTGCAAGTCCTGCTGTGCCGCAAATCAGAATATAGTAAACGGAAGAAAAAGAAACGGCGAAAACAGTGCACGCCAGCATTGCAACAATGACCGACAGCAATATGACCGTGTTAAAGGCATTTCTTTTAATGCTTTTCAGCATTTTCAAGCCGGCAAAGGAGATCAGATAGATCACACATACCTGTATTCCGCGGAAAGCACGGGAAACCCATGTAAGGCTTAAGAATTGATCAAAAAACAGTGAGATGCAAAAAATTACGGTAAACGAAGGAATACAAACCGCCACGGTAGCCGCCGCAGCACCGAACAAGCCTGCAATTTTGTAGCCGATGTATGTGGCGCTGTTGATTGCAACCGGTCCGGGTGTAGACTCGGCAATGGCTACCATATTCAGAAAGTCGTCCTTTTCGATCCACTTCTTGCGCTCTACAAATTCGTTTTCAAGCAGCGCAATCATAGCATAACCGCCGCCGAAGGTAAAGGCGCCGATTTTAAGAAAGGTGAGAAATAAAGTCCACTCTTTTCTCATTGCCGCACCACCTGTCTTTTACGGATAATAAAAAGTATAACGATACCGAGAATAATCAGGCAGCTGGACAGCACCTGTGATACACGGATACCCGGAAGGAGATAAAGGCTGTCGGAGCGCAACCCCTCCATAAAAAACCGTATCGTTCCGTACCCGATCATATAAAACGGAAGAAGATAGCCTTTTCGCCTGAAATGCGGGTAACATATCGGTTCAAATCCTTGTTTCCTCGCTTTTCTCAGTCTACCCGCAGCATACGGTAACCGACGCCGATATGCGTCTGAATGTATTGCGGACCGTCCTTTTGCGGCTCCAGCTTTTTGCGCAGGGTCGCCATAAACACCCGCAGAGAAGCAATATCGTTTTCCCAGCTGCTGCCCCAAATCTGCTGCGTGATATAGGTGTGCGTCAGCACCTTTCCGACATTATGAGAGAGCAGACACAAAAGCTTGTATTCAATCGGGGTCAGGTGCAATTCCTCCCCATTTAGATAAGCGCAGCCGGCGGCATAATCAATTTTAAGCTTGCCGTTTTGGAAAACGGGTGAGTCGGCGTCGCCGCTTGCCTGAAGCAGCAGCAGCCGTCTTTGCGTGACCCGAAGGCGTGCCAAAAGCTCCTCTACGGAAAAGGGCTTTGTCAGATAGTCGTCCGCCCCGGCATCCAGCGCCGTGATTTTGTCTTTATCCTCGCTGCGCGCACTGATCACAATAATGGGCATATTTGACCATGAGCGGATGCTTTCGATCACCTGTGTGCCGTCGATATCCGGCAGTCCCAGATCCAGCAGAACGATATCCGGGTTATGGGAGGTCGCTTCTATAATAGCGCTGTGTCCGTTCTCCGCGGTCAGGTAGTGGTAATCGTGAGCCTTTAGCGTTGTTACGATCAGATTGCGGATGGGGCGGTCGTCCTCCACGACGAGTACAAGGGGTTTATTCATTCAGAGTCACCTCGCTGAGCGGTAAAGTAAAGGTAAATATGCAGCCGTGCGGTACGTTATCCGTAAGCGTCAGCGTTCCGCCGTGCAGCTCTACGATAGATTTACACAGGGTAAGCCCGATCCCGAAGCTTCTGCGGCTGTCTGCGACGGTATTTTTTCCGGTGTAAAACATCTCAAAAATATGCGGTTTCATATCGTCTGCAATTCCTTTTCCATTATCGGCGACTCGGATCACGGCATCCCCGCCCTGTTTTTCCGCACTTACACAGATCTCGGAACCTTGTTCGGTATATTTCAAAGCATTATCAATAAGGTTGACAATGACCTGCACGATAAGCTGTGCGTCCATACGGGCAAGGATCAGATCGTCGCACCTTACCGTCACCTTGTGTCCGACGGATTTTTTCTTCAAATGCGAAACGGCTTCGTTGACCACTTCGTCCACAAGCTGGTCGGTAAGCTCCAGCTTCAGGCGTCCGTCATTCAGCCGTGTAACATACAGCAGATTTTCCACCACGCCGATCAGCCATTCGGAATCGTCATAAATATCTTTATAGATCTGCTGCTTGGTTGCTTCGTCCAGGCAGTTTCCGTTATGCAAAAGCGTGTCCGCATTACCCGAAACGGAGCAAAGCGGCGTGCGCAGATCGTGTGAGATCGACCGCAAAAGGTCGGCGCGCAGCTGCTCGCTTTTTGCAAAATCTGCCGCCCGTTCCTTTTCGGCGGCGTTGTGAGCATTATCCATTGCCAGCGCACATTCGTTCACAACCGACAGTACGATGCTGCTCTCAAATGAATCGGGCTTTTCGGGTTTCATCGGTATCCCAATTACACCGTAGACTCTGCCGCCTGCACGGATCGCAAGATAAAGACATTCGGATTTTCCAAACTGTGCTGTCGCTGCTCCTGCACGGCGACCGTTTTGAAGCACCCATTCTGCGGTCTGCCGCTCTGCATCGCTTAGCAGCTTTTCAGCGTGTGTATCCTTTTTTTCGGCATACAGCCGCCCGGACAACATTCCGTTTTCGCCTTTCATATAGGCAACAATACTGCGGTCAAGCAGCCGCGAGAGCTGCATACAGGTCACGCTTAAAACATCATCGTTGCTTTTTGCTTTTTGCAGCAGACGGTCAGTGTCAAACAGCACCTGCACACGGAACGCGGAGCGAGCCGAGAGCCTTGCATGATCTTTCAGCTTCGAGGCAAGCGTGCCGGTGAGAACGGAAGACGCCAGCATAACTGCAAAGGTAATGGGATAGCCTACGGCATAGGTCTGAAAGGACAACCTGGGTTCGGTAAGGAAAAATCCGAACAATACAACACTTAGAAGTGAGCCTGCCATACTGCAAAGGTATCCTTTGGTCAAAACGGAGATCATCAGCACACCTAGGATGTATACCGTAACGATATTGGTATCGGGAAAGTCGAGATGGTCAAACAGAAACCCGATCGCCGTACATACGGCAAGCGCCAGGACGGTCACGGCAATATCCCGCAGCGACGGTATCTCTGCACCAAAGAACAGACGGCGTCTGTGCGACTTTGTGTAGTTCAGTGCGTCGGGAATAATATGAATGTCAACATCGGGGGCGGAGGAGATCAGCTTTTCGGTGAGAGTCGGTCTTCCGAACAGCCCTCTGCGTCTGGCACTGCTTTGCCCGATCACGATTTTTGTGACATCGGAAAGCCTGACATATTCCGAGATCTGCAGCGCTACATTCTCGCCGTGCGTCATAACGATCTCGGCGCCAAGCCTTTGCGCGAGCTGTATGTTCTGCGAAAGCCGGGACTGATCCTCATCATTTATGACCGTATCCGTCTGCACATAGATGGCGGTAAATCTTGCATGAAGAACCTTAGCCATCTTTGCGGCGGTGTGTATGATTCTTGCATTGGACGGCGAAGAGGATAGGCAGACAAGGATATGCTCGTCTGTATCGAATTTTGACTGTTCGGTTTGTACTTTCATCGGTTTCACCGCCCTTTTTATTTTATTATTATACAGTAAAACTGTAAAAAAATCTACCGCAACCTAAAAATCATTCTTCTGCCCATCGGAAAGAATAATATCGACATTTCCGTGCGTTTCACGAAAACGGCGGATCTCACATAATATTTCACTTTCGGACAGTCCATGCGGCAGCAGGACTTCGGAAGGCTCGCAGGATTCGTTTTCCTTTAACAGTGCCTTTCTGTTTTCTTCAAGAAATTGATCCAGCCTACTCATAAGATAAAATCCGAAAACAAATACGGCAAGCAGGCTGACAATCAGCAATAGCTCAGCCATCCTCATTCACCTCTGTTAAATGCGAAAACACTTTTGCAGTTCTTTGTAAGCACCGAGAACCAAAAGAGTGATCTTGTCCGTAAGAACGGTTTCCGGTGAAACTGCCATATTGATTTTTCCGTTCTCCTTGGTTGCCATAATATTGATGCTGTATTTTCTGCGGATATCCAGTTCTCCGACGGTTTTGCCGATCCATCCCTCCGGCACCTCTACCTCAAAAATGGCATGACCCTCATCAACCTCAATGTAATCCCGAATGTGGTCGGCGGTGTACCGAATAGCAGCCCAATTTGCTACCTGTTTTTCCGGGTAAATGACCTCGTCCGCTCCGTTCCGCAGAAGGAATTTTTCCTGCACATCACGCTCGGCACGGGATACAACTAATTTTGCGCCGAGTTCTTTCAGCAAAGAAGTGGTTTCCAGCGAGTTTTGAAAATTTCCGCCGATGGTGACGATGCACACATCAAAGTTTCCGATGCCGAGCGACCTTAAAAACTCCGTGTTTGTGCTGTCGCCGATCTGTGCATTGGTGACAATCGTCAGACTTTCATTGACTCTTTCTTCGTTGATGTCTACCGCCATCACCTCGTGTCCGAGCTTATTCAGCTGCAAAGCAATATGCCTACCGAATCTGCCGAGACCTATTAACAATATGTTTTTCATAATATAGTAACTCCTTTATCCGACTGTGATTTTTTCGAGCGGCAACTTTGCTCCACTATGATTTTTGTTGGAAACCGCCGCGTAAATCAGGGTAAGTCCGCCGACTCTGCCGAGATACATCAAGACGATCAAAATAAGCTGAGAAAGAACACCGAGCTGCGGTGTGATTCCAAGGGTAAGCCCGACCGTTCCGACAGCGGACGCCGTTTCGTAAAGGCAGGTGCTAAGCGGCAGACCTTCTGCCGTGCTGATAACAATGCCGCCGACAAAAAACAGCAAGAAATACATTACGGCAACGGCTGCGGCGTTTTTCACTGCCGAACCGTCAATGCGCCTGCCGCAGACTTCGGCATCGTCCTTTTTGCGACAGACGGAGAATGCACTCAGAATCAGAACGGCAAGCGTGGTCGTTTTCATACCGCCTGCCGTGGAGCCGGGCGAGCCGCCGACGAGCATGAGCAGGATCATAATTGCCTTGGAAGAACCGGTCATAGCAGGAAGATCAGCGGTATTGAAACCGGCGGTTCTCGGTGTGACAGACTGAAAAAGCGACGCAAGAATCCTTTTGTCGAGCGGCAGCCCCGTAAAATCGCAGAAGAAAAAGAATACTGCGGGAGCGATAATGAGGATTGCCGTTGTTACCAATATGACCTTACTTTGCATAAGGTATTTTTTGAAATGCCACTTGTTTGTGTAAATATCGTCCCAGGTCAAAAATCCAATACCGCCCACAATAATTAAAAGCATAATTGTAATGTTTATCGCCGGATTTCCTATGTATCCCGTAAGTGACGGGTATTTGTTTTCGGCGGTGCCGAGTATGTCAAAACCGGCGTTGCAAAAGGCGGAAACCGAATGAAACGCCGCCATCCAAATTCCCTTAATACCGTAGTTTCCGCAAAATGTCGGCAGCATGACGATCATCCCGATAAGCTCGATCAAAAAAGTTCCCCGCACAATAAAACGAGTCAGGCGGACGATCCCGCCGACCTTCGGGGCAGAGATGGCATCCTGCAAGGTACTGCGCTGCATCAGCGATATTTTTCTGCCGGACAGCATAGCGAAAAATGCCGCAACTGTCACAACACCGAGCCCGCCTATCTGAATCAGCAGCAGTATTACCGTCTGCCCGAAAGCGGACCAATAACTGCCCGTATCCTGCACGACCAGCCCCGTAACGCAAACGGCGGAGGTCGATGTGAACAGCGCCTCGTGAAACGGCGTAACAACTCCGGCAGTCGATGAAAACGGCAGCATCAATATCAGCGCTCCAAGCACTATGACGCCAGCAAAGCCCAAAACGATCAGCTTAAAGGATGACAGCCGCTTTTTTCTATGTGTAATTTTAGGCATATATACTTCTCCTATTTCTACTTGTTTACAAAGAGTATACCGTGAAATATAAAAAAACGGTGTAATGATTCGGCACTCTGTATTAAGATTGCATTAAGGCGCTCATTCTTTAAAAAAACAGCGCAGAGCATAGCAAACGGCATAGACAAAGGCGGATCGTTTGTAACCGTTGTGCGGCTTGAAACAAAGCTCAGAGCCACTCTCACAGAACAACAAAAGGCTCTGTTCGAACAAATTAAAAAACGGCTTTGAAAACGCACAGGTGTTTGCGGATGACGGTTACAGCGGAGTGAATTTTGAAAGACCCGCCTTTCGCCGTATGCTCCATCTGATTGAGGACGGAAAAATCGGAGTCATCATAACAAAGGATCTGTCCGGACTCGGAAGAAATTATATTGAAGTGGGTTCATATACCGAAATATACTTTCCGAAAAACAATGTGAGGTATATCGCCGTCAATGAGTTCCTTTGCTCTCTGCTCGGAACATTCAAGAACTTCATTCACAGGTCGGGTTACATAGCCGTTCTGAGCTTGTACTGCCATTCAAGGCAGATGTTTATGTCCCAGCCTTTATGACGGTTGTTGTAGCCGACCCTTGACAGTCTTGAAAAGTATTTATATTCGGGCGGCGGAAAGTCTGAGTAATCAAGCTGACCGTCTATACAATACAGGACTCTTTCCGCTTCTCTGCTCTGAATATTCAACCGATAAAAACGGGGCTATCACAGCATTCTGCCACAGCCCCTTGTTTTTAGTTATTCAACATAGTTGTCAGCTATTAACTCTTGTCAGCTTTGTGCCGGCAATATAGAGATTATCTCCGTCAATACCCCATGTATCCGAGCCGCCGTTTGCGGGATCATCCGACCATTTGAGTGACTGCGACTGACTTTGATTGATAAAAGACACCTCAAAACTCACCGAAAGGGTCTTTTGGTCATCAATGCTGTATGTCAGTTTAATCATATTAAAAATCTCATCATAGTTTATGAAATCGCCGTAATCGGAACTGCCGGCATAACTTGAAATAAGCTTGCCAAGCTCTTTTGCATTCGGAATATTGATTGTACCGTCGGGCTTGAACTCGAGCTGAATTCTTACGCCGTCCTCTTCGGCAACCCATGTACCCTGAATCTGACCCTGAGGAGTCGCCTTGTTAAGATTTGTAAAGATAAAGAACACAGCAATTGCGATAACCAACGCAGCCGCAACTCCGCAGGCTGTGATTATAAACGGTGTCTTTGACTTTTTCTTCGGCATAGGCTGAGCATACTGCGGCTGAACCGCCTGATTATTGTAATCGTAAGTATATCCGCCCTGCTGTCCGTTCTGATACTGATTATATCCGCCCTGTGCATTAACGGTCTGATACTGCGGTGCAGCATAATCGTTTGCGGCAGTCTGATTATTAAACGCGTCAGTCTGCTGAACTTCGACAGGCTGAGTCTGCTCATTCCGAACATTCATATCGGCAGTCTGTTCAACCGACTGATTTTCTGCAATCGGCTTTTCGTTCTGTATAGCTGATTCCTGTACGGGTACAGGCGTTCCGCAATCGGCACAAAACTTTTCATTAGGCAGTAACTGCCTTCCGCAATTTTTACAAAACATACTTTCTCTCCTGTTTAATAAATATTTAATCAAAGGTAGCCCCTTTTAACAACAAAAGTCAACCTTATCTTCTGTCATTTTTATTGTACTGTTTTTTCTTCTTCAAGTCAACTGATATTTAAAAATCAGTGTTTTTTACATAAAAGATATACTGAATACAGAAGATTTTACTGATGATAGATTCGTATAATCGTTCTCGGTGACTATTTGTCAAGTTTTCATTGACAAATTACGACACAAATTGTATATTATAAGTAAGGGAGTTGACAAGTTAGTCGGCTGAGAGGAGGCTGAATGCCTCGACCTATGACCTGATTTGGATAATGCCAACGGAGGGAAACAGCGAGCCTTTACGGACACACCTTTTGTTGGTGCGTCCGTTTTATTTTTATAAAGGAGAATCCGCTATGATTGGAAATTGTCTTGAAAATGTAAGAAAAAATGTACCGCTTGTACACAACATCACAAACTATGTAACAGTAAACGATGTTGCAAATGTACTTCTCGCTTGCGGAGGAAGTCCGATTATGTCAGACGAACCCGATGATGTTGCCGACATCACAAGCATTTGCGGCGGTCTTAACATCAACATCGGTACACTTAACAAAAACTCAATTGAGGGTATGTTCATTGCGGGCAAAAAAGCTAACGAACTTTCTCACAAAATTCTACTTGATCCTGTCGGCGCAGGCGCAAGCAAGCTTCGCACAGACACAGCGGTTAAGCTTGCAAAAGAAATCAAATTTGATGTTATCAGAGGTAACATCTCGGAAATCAAAACTCTTGCACTCGGAAGCGGCACAACAAAGGGTGTTGATGCCGATGTATCGGATGCGGTAACAGAAGAAAATCTCGATAACGCAGTTGCATTTGTAAAGGATTATGCCAAAAAGTCAGGATGCGTAATTGCAATCACAGGCGCTATTGACCTTGTAAGTGACGGCGAAAAATGCTATGTAATCCGCAACGGTCGTCCCGAGATGAGCAAAATCACAGGAACAGGCTGTCAGCTTTCGGGTATGACAACTGCATTTATCGTTGCAAATCCCGACAATGTTCTTGAGGCAACTGCCGCAGCAGTTTGTACAATGGGACTTGCAGGTGAAATTGCTTTTGCAAATATGGCAGAAACAGACGGCAACTCAACATACCGCAACCGAATTATTGACGCTATCTATAATATGGATGCCGAAACACTTGAAAAAGGAGCAAAGTATGAATTGCGATAAAAAAGATTTGTTGCTCTATGCCGTAACCGACAGGGCATGGCTTAACGGTGAAACTCTCTGCAGTCAGGTTGAAAAGGCTATTAAAGGCGGTGCAACATTCATTCAGTTAAGAGAAAAAAACCTGGACCAAAAGCATTTTCTTGAAGAGGCTCTTGAAATTCAGAAACTCTGCAAAAAGTACAATGTTCCCTTTGTAATCAATGACAATGTAGAAATTGCAAAAGAAATTGACGCTGACGGTGTTCATGTCGGTCAGAGTGATATGGAGGCAGGCAATGTCCGCAAGATTCTCGGTGACGACAAAATCATCGGTGTTTCGGCTCAGACTGTTGAACAGGCTCTTCTTGCTCAGAAGCACGGAGCAGATTATCTCGGAGTCGGAGCAGTTTTCAAAACAGGCTCAAAGGACGATGCAGACGATGTTTCACACGATGAACTTCAGAAAATCTGTGAGGCTGTTGACATTCCTGTAATCGCAATCGGCGGAATCAGCTCCAAAAATGTTACGGAACTCAAGGGCAGAGGTATCGTTGGCATTGCCGTTATCAGTGCTATTTTCGCTCAGCCCGATATTACAAAGGCAACAGCAGAGCTTAAAGCACTTACTGAAAAGACGGTTGCAAATGATTAAATCTGCAATATTTGATGTTGACGGCACACTTCTCGATTCAATGAAGATATGGGATGACGCAGGAGAGCGTTACCTCTCGACTGTCGGCAAAACAGCCGAAAACGGACTTTCCGAAAAGCTCTGTGATATGAGTCTGACGGAAGGTGCAGAGTATATGAAAAAGCAGTATACTCTTTCCTTTTCAACTGATGAAATAGTTTCGGGTGTGCTGAAAATCATTGAAGATTTTTACTTTTATGAGGTCGGTTTAAAAAACGGTACAAAAGAAATTTTGCAGTTTTTGGAATCGAACAATATCAAAATGATTATTGCAACATCAAGCGACAAAACGCATATTAAAAAGGCATTTGAAAGGCTCGGTATTCTAAAATATTTTACGGACATTGTGACCTGTTCACAAATCGGAAAAGGCAAAACAAGTCCCGACATTTACCTTGCCTGTGCTGATAAACTCGGAACAGCTCCGAGTGAAACGCTTGTATTCGAGGATGCTGTTTTTGCCGCAGAAACTGCTCACAAGGCAGGTTTCAAAACGGTGGGAGTGTATGACGAATCGAGCAGGAATGATAAAAACAGAATAAAAGCCGTTTGCGATTACTACGCAGACAGCTTTGAAAAAGCGGCAGATTGGGGGCACCACCTTTTGTCGCTGTAAAAAATTAATGCAAAGAGGAGATTAAAATGAAAACAGCATTAACAATCGCTGGCAGTGACTGCAGCGGAGGCGCCGGTATTCAAGCGGATATCAAAACTATGATAACAAACGGTGTTTATGCCATGAGCGCAATCACCGCACTTACCGCACAGAACACAACCGGCGTTACGGCAATTATGGAATCCACACCCGAATTTCTGGGTGAACAGCTTGATAGTATCTTTACGGATATTTATCCCGATGCCGTAAAAATCGGAATGGTTTCTTCATCAAGCCTTATCAAAACAATTTCGGACAAGCTGAAAAAGTACGATGCAAAAAATATTGTTGTCGATCCGGTTATGGTGGCAACAAGCGGAGCAAAGCTTATCAGCGATGAGGCGGTAAGCACTCTCAAAGAGCACCTCTTTCCGCTTGCAACAGTTCTTACACCGAATATTCCGGAGGCGGAAGTTCTCTCTGAAATGAAAATTTCAAATGAGGAAGAAATGATAAAAGCCGCTGAAATAATCAGCGAAAAGTACGGTTGTGCGGTTCTCTGCAAGGGCGGACATCAGATTAACGATGCAAACGATTTGCTCTTTAAAGACGGCACCTACACATGGTACAACGGCAAAAGAATCAACAATCCCAACACACACGGAACAGGCTGTACACTTTCAAGTGCAATAGCCGCAAATCTTGCAAAAGGCTTTGACCTTGACGCTTCCGTAAAGCGTGCAAAGGATTATATTTCAGGCGCACTTGCGGCAATGCTTGACCTCGGCAAAGGCAGCGGTCCCATGAACCACGCTTTTGACATTCAAAGTAAATTTACAAAAGAAAATTCGGAGGCAGAGCAATGAAAAAGCAGACAAGTGTATTTGAAAACAGTTTGATATGGTTCGGAGCAGGCGTTTCAATCGCCGAAATTCTCACAGGTACATACTTTGCTCCGTTAGGTTTTGAAAAGGGCATTTTAGCCGTAATCATCGGTCACATAATCGGATGTGCAATGCTCTTTTGTGCAGGACTCATCGGCGGTAAGTGCCGTAAAAGCTCAATGGAAACCGTAAAAATGAGCTTTGGCAACAAAGGCGGACTTCTTTTCTCTGTCCTCAATGTTATTCAGCTTGTCGGCTGGACAGCCATTATGATTTATGACGGTTCGCTTTCCGTGAACAGTATTCTGAATATGGGCGACACAGGCAGGTGGATTGCCTGTATCGTAATTGGTGCATTGATTGTACTTTGGATTCTTGTCGGCATTTCAAACCTCGGCAAGCTCAACACAATCGCAATGGCGGCACTGTTTATTCTCACAATCGTGATGTGTTTCTTTATTTTTGGAAACGGCAACGGCATGGGTGCGGCAAGCGATGACTCAATGTCATTCGGTGCGGCAGTTGAGCTTTCGGTAGCAATGCCGCTTTCATGGTTACCGCTCATCAGCGACTACACAAGAGAGGCGGAAAAGCCGTTCAAGGCAACTCTCGCAAGCACACTTGTTTACGGTGCGGTAAGCTGTTGGATGTACATAATCGGAATGAGTGCATCTATCCTTACAGGCGAAAGCGATATTGCAAAAATCATGCTTAAATCAGGACTCAGCATTGCAGGTCTTGTAATTGTAATTCTTTCAACAGTTACAACAACCTTCCTTGACGCTTATTCGGCAGGTATTTCAAGCGAATCAATATTCTCAAAACTCAAAGGAAAATATGTTGCCGTTGCAGTAACAATAGTAGGTGTAATCGCCGCAATTGTTTATCCTATGGATGACATCACCGATTTTCTCTATCTCATCGGTTCGGTATTTGCTCCGATGATTGCCATTCAGATTGCAGACTTTTTCATTCTCAAAAAAGACAGAGCAAACAAAGCCGTTGACATCTGCAACATCATAATATGGCTTGCAGGCTTTGCGGCATATCGTTTCCTGATGAATGTTGACATTATCGTCGGCAACACTCTGCCGGATATGGTTTTCACAATCATCCTCTGCGTCATAGTTACCAAAATCGCAGATAAAATCACCTCAAAATCCAAAAAAGCGTAATCGCTTACAACAAAGTCAAATCCCCGTCAGATTTCTCCGACGGGGATTTTTACATTTAATTTTCGTTATTATATTTTAAAATATCATCATAAGCAATCAGGCTGACATTTCCGAGTTCATTTGCTTTATCAATGCAACCCTTTGTAAAACCGGATTTTGAAAAAATATAAAAATGCTTTTTGTCGAAATTAAAAAGCTTACTGCGTTCAACAAGCGTTTCAAGAACACCGAGGTCAACACTTTCATTACGCCACTTACATTCACCAAAAAGAGCCGTATTTTTATCTGCCGAGCCGATTATATCAATTTCCTCCTGTTGCCTTGTTTTTGGATTTGTTCCCCACCATCTGCCGATATCCGTAAAATCAATTTCGGAATCACCGTTCAGCAACCTTTTCCACAAATACTGCTTGCAGATTTCTTCAAACACAGCACCCATATAATCCGACAAATACGGTGCAATTCGACTGTACGCAAGTTCAACCGCACCTCTTGAAATTATCGAAGAATTTTCCGGCACAAAACGATACCAAAATCTGAACATATTATCCTCAATAGAATAAATTGTTTTCTTCGTGGATTTTTCACCGTACGGCACTTCTTTTCTCACAATTCCGAGAGCAACAAGATTTTTGACATAAGCAACACAAGTGCTTGAGGTTTCTCCAACCTTTGTTGAAATCTCCGATATTTTTGACGCACCCGTAGCAATTGCCGTAATCACGGCATTATAAATAGCCGGCTCTCTTACCTCTTGTTTCAAAAGATTGTTAGGCTCTTCATACAGAGCCGATACAGGATTCAGAAAAATATTTTTTATATTATCCTCTATTGAAATTTTGTTGTTAATCTGCAAAAGATATTGCGGTGTACCTCCCACAAGCCCGTAGGCAAGCGCCTTATCTTCAGGTGACATTCCGTTAAAATACTCACAAGCCTCGCAAAATTCAAACGGCAAAATCTTAAACTGAGCCGTTCTTCTGCCATACAAGGGTGCTTTGTATGCAAGCACATGGTCCTCAATATATGACATTGATGAACCGCAGAGAATAAGAAACAACTTTGAACTGTCTTTATATTTGTCAATTAACATTTGCAGTGTTGATGCAAGACTTCTTGACGCTCTTGCTACATATGGATATTCGTCAAGGCAAAGGACGATTCTTTTGTTCTCTGACAATTTAAAAACATATTCAAGTGCCGACTGAAAGTTTGAAAAAGCAGTATCCGTTTTCATCCCTGTTGAAAATTCAAGAATACACTCGCTCAAATTTTCAAGATTTTGCTTTGCATTTGTTTCAACTCCTGTGAAACAAATTGCGTTTTTATCCTTGACAAACTCGTTTATGATAGCCGTTTTTCCCACACGGCGGCGACCGTATATGACGGCAAATTCAAATTTTCCGCTGTTATACAATCTGTTAAGCTGTAAAAGCTCATACTTTCTGCCTATAAACAAAATTCTCACCTCTGACCGTTTGCAAATTACTCATCTACAATTTAGTTATTTACGATTAACTAAATTATAAACCACTGTTTTTGCTACGTCAAGATTATTTTGCAATTTAGGTGGTTACGATTAACTAAATCGTGATAAAGTTATATTCTTTATATGTTGTAAAAATATGTCACCAAAGAAAATTTCGGTATAAAAAACTGTATGAATCAAACAATATTACTGCAAATAATTTGCTGAATATGTATCAGACAAGGGACAGAACTGTCCGAAGGGAGTTTTAAATATGAAAGCAACAGGAATCGTCAGAAGAATCGACGATCTCGGCAGAGTGGTTATACCGAAAGAAATCAGGCGGACGCTTCGTATTCGTGAGGGAGATCCGCTCGAAATTTATACCGCAACGGACGGCGAGGTTATTTTCAAAAAATATTCGCCTGTCGGAGAACTTGCGGAGTTTGCGTCACAATACGCAGATGTGCTTGCCAAAATCAGCTCAATGCCGACAATCATAACAGACCGTGACCATGTAATCGCAGCCGCAGGAGTTTCAAAGCGTGAATTTCTTGAGCGCAGGGTAACAGCTGTGCTTGAGGGATATATGGAAAACCGCAAAACTTATTCGGCAACACAGCAGACGCTAGGCGATATTCAGCCGATTGAGGGCATTGAACATTATGCATCGGTAATCTATCCGATTATCGCCGCCGGAGATGTTTCGGGTGCGGTAGTTATGCTCACAGGCGAACAGACCAAAATCCCGTCAAATGCCGAAATCAAGCTTGCACAAACAGCCGCCGCATTCCTCGGCAAGCAAATGGAAGAATGATTTTTAAAAATAGGTAATAATAAAAAATGCGGTCGGGAAGACAGGTGTAAAACAATACACCGAATTTTCTCGACCGTATTTGTATAAATCAAGTACACAACACAACGCTTTACCGTATTTAACATTTATGGTATCATTAAATAAATTAAGCTGAAAGGTATGTTTCTTATGAATAGCTTTTCCGAAAAGGTAAAACAAAAATTGGGTTACTATGTTTATGCCCTTGCAGATCCAAGAGATAACAAAATTTTTTACATAGGCAAAGGAATTAACAACCGTATTTTTCAACACGAAGAAAAACTCGATAACTCAAATAAGTCAAATCGTATAAAAGAAATACTCTCATCGGGTAACAAAATCAAAAAACTAATTATATCATATGGTCTTTCGGAAAAAGAGGCATTCGTTGCCGAATCGGCTTTGATAAATATAATGAACTACATTGACTCTCAATCACTGACTAATGTAGTTTCGGGACACCACACAGCACCTGTTATTACAGCTGAAGATTTTGAAAAAATTTACGGTGCCGAAATTCTTTCAAAAGAAGATATTTTCCGCAATCTTTTAATTGTTAAAATAAATTCACTTTATAAATACGATATGTCAGACAGCCAAGTTATGGAATGTGCGAGAGGTCATTGGATAATCGATACCAAACGAGCAGAAAATTGCGACTATCTTATTGCTGTAAATCACGGACTGATTGTCGGAGTTTATGAAAATATGAAGTGGTATTCTTCAGGTGTGGAAACTCCATTCTATCCACGATTGTGCAAAGAAAATCTTTCAAGGTCAAATCGCAAATACTGCACCTGTCAAGCAGTTAATAAGCCGAATATTTACATAAACAAAAACATTGCCGATTTAGTAAATATGACGCAAAATCCTGTTTCATACATAAACGGAAGAAAAAATACCGCTAAGGTGCTAAAACCATACTACGAAAAATTCATCAATAATTCTATGGATATTCATGATTTTGAAATGAATTTCGGTAATGATTTGGTAAAAATGGGATTTAAATTAGGCAGTTTCAATGATTCAAAATATGAATATAATAACAAAAACATTTTAAATATTACCGATTACAAACAGCTTAAAAAAATGCTGAAACATACGGATTACAGCACAGCCACATCATTGTTAATTTCAAAATGGAGATATATCACACATTGGAGTTATATGGATTATCAGCAGGAAAAAGATTTACCATTTTTCAAAGCTGTTATAGAAAGAATATTTGAACTTTCCGAGTAGCTTCATACAAAAAATTTTACAATTGATTTATTTTGAATAATCTTCAATTTTCTAAAAAACTTGCACATACAAAAAATAAAACTTCAATCTCTTGTAAACCGAAATTGAAGTTTTTTATTGACATAATTATTCATCAATGATAATATATAAATAAGGAAACGGCTTTAGCTGTTTCGCAAGTTTGAACAATAAAATCAATTAAAGATTAACCGCTCTGTTCACGACACAGGGCGGTTATTTCTTTATGGTGAACACAATAAAAAATGTGAAGATGATTATCACAGCTATGTATTCCACGCAATCACCCCCTCTTTGATAAGGGAGTCGAAACAGCCGCCACCGTTTCCTTACCGAGTAATTATAGCAAAGTATTTTAATATATTCAATATCACGAACTTAAAATCACAATATATTTTATTATTAAATCACACCACATCAATCTGGCACATTTTCATTGTTGCGAGGGCGGAATTATGGGTTTCGGGGGTTACGCCGGCACAGCAAGCCGAATCAACGCTGATTTCAGCGTTCGGGAAAAGTGCCTTTAGAATCAACGCATTTGACACAACGCAGATATCGGTGCAAAGTCCTGCAAGCTCGATTTTTTCAAAGCAGAATTTATCCCAATGAGTATAGCCGAATGACGGCTTGTCAATATGGATTGCGTCGGGAACATCAAGTCCGTCTGCAATCTGCCAGCCGTGAGTATTTTTTACGCAATGCACAACGGGCAGTTTTTTGCCCTCGGGAGTGCTTAGGTAATCTTCACCGTGAGTATCCCTTGTAAAAATAATTTCATCACCGTTTGAACGGTATTCTTCAATCTTTTTGCGTACATTAGGCACAATTTTCACAGCCTCGGCAGTGCCAAGACTGCCGTCAATAAAATCGTTCTGCATATCTATTACAATCAAAGTTTTCTTCATACAAATCACTCCGTTTTTATTTTGGACTGTGACGGCTTAACATACAGCGTCTTGTTATTGACATAAATCACCATACCGGGTTTTGAACCGTTAGGCTTTGATACATAACGAACGAGTGTGTAGTCAACGGGAACCTGACTGCTGTTTCTCGCCTTGCTGTGATATGCCGCAAGCTGTGCCGCCTCACAGATTGCCGTGTCGGAAATCTCTTTGCCGTCCGAAACAACAATTACATGCGAACCGTGAATGTCCTTTGTGTGCAGCCACATATCGTTCTTTGACGCTGTTTTCAAAGTCAGCTTATCGTTCTGACGGTTGTTTCTTCCTACAAGGATTTTAAAACCGTCACTTGATTCAAATTCGAGCGGCGGCAAAGTTGTCTGACGGGGCTTTTTGCCTTTTTGAACCTTGAGATAGCCCTGCTCGGTAAGTTCCTCACGAATTTGCGCAAGGTCTTTTTCATTCTCCGCACGGTCAACCGTATCAAGAACGGAGTCTATATAATCAAGCTCTTCTCTGCCCTTTTCAAGCTGTTCTTTGAGCATAATTTCGGCATTTTTAGCCTTGCGGTAATCCTTGTAATACTTCTGAGCATTTGCCGAAGGTGAGATTGCCGGATTAAGCTTTATGCGTAAAATTGCGTTGTTCTCATCGTAAAAGTTTTCAACATCAACATACTCCGCACCACGCTCAATGCGATAGATATTTGCCTGTAAAAGGTCACCGCATATGCGAAGATGCTCACGGTCTGCACAGCGTTCAAGCTCACTCTGCTGTTTTGCAATCTTTCGTGCAAGCCTTTCAAGGGTGTTGTTCAAAAGCTTTGTAAGGCTTTGTGATTTCACCCTCATTCTGTCACGGCTGTCACGAGCTTCATAGAATCCGTCAAGCAAATCGGAGAAGCTTTCCTTACTCTCAACCTTTGCAAAATCGCCGTACTGCTCAACATTCATAAAGCAGAAGTCCATAGGCTTGCCGTCCTCACGGTAAACCACAACAGGCTTGCCCGAACAATCGCTGCAAACGCTTTTCAGCTTTTCAATTTCAACTGCGAGTCGGTCAAAAAGCACACCCTCAATTCTGTTTGTTGCGCCCTCCATAACCTTGTATTCAATCTCACGGCATACAATCGGAGAAACACCCTCGATTGTCCTTAACAGCGCCTTGTTAAGCGGCATTTCCGTGTCAAGATTTTTTACCGCCGTACACACATCAAGTGCAGTACATTCAAGGAGATTCAGCTTGTTCTGCGATTCGGGAAGTTCGTATTTTATATTTGGCAGTACAAGTCTTTTACTGCTCATTGTAAGATCTACACGCTTGAGCGAGTCGATGATAACACCGTTTGAATCAACAATAATTATGTTGCTGTACATACCCATAATTTCGCATACAACAGTTATCATCACAGTATCGCCGAGTTCGTTCACGCACTCGAAATCAAGCATAAGAACACGGTCGCAACCGTCCTGGCGAAGTCCCACAAGCTTTCCGCCGCCGATTCTTTTTCGCAAAAGCATACAGAACATTGGAGGTTGTGCAGGATTTTCGGGTGTTGACGAACAAAAGTTCACTCTCGGTGAATTTGCTCGTGCAGAAAGCAACAGCTTTTTGTTGCCGGAAAATGTTCTCAGCCCGAACACAAGCTCCTCTCTGTTCGGCTGATAAATCTGCGACACCCTTGCACCGAGAGCCTCTTTTTCTATTTCAGTTTTAATATGTCTTAAAAAAATTCCGTCAAGCGCCATAGTAACTCCGTAAATTATTTGTGATATTTACCGTTTGATGAAATCTCAAACGCACGGTAAATCTGTTCGCTTAAAATCATTCTTGCCATTTGGTGAGGAAAGGTCATTCTGCTCATTGAAAGACGGACATCCGCCCGTTTTTTAACCGATTCGTCAAGTCCGTAGCTGCCACCGATTATGAAATCAACGGTGCTTTTTCCGCTTACGGACGCATTGTCAATCAAAGTTGAAAGCTCCTCACTCGACATAGACTTTCCCTCAATACACATTGCAACAACATAATCCGAAGGCGAAATTTTTTGCATGATTCGTTTTCCCTCAGAGAAAATAACCTCATCAATCTGCGATTGGTTCGGTATGTTGCTCTTTATGCGTTCTTCCGAAAGCTCAATAATGTTGAATTTACAAAATGCGGTCAAGCGTTTTGCATACTCTGCAATTGCGTCGGTAAAATATTTTTCCTTGATTTTTCCGATGCAGATTATGTTAATTTTAATCATATTTTTCTCGCTTATTTAAGGTTAAAAGATGATAGTTTTTGTTGTGCTGACACTCGGCGCAACATCAAGCGAATAATCGCTTTTGTACTTCATTCCGTTTGATGTGAGCAGGTCTACGGATGTTGACATTGCAAGCGGAACGGTATTATTTTCTTCGCTGAGGTGACCGAGCATAAGTCTTAACGTTCCCTTTTCAACAAGGTTAACAAGTTCTTTTGCGCACGCCTCATTTGAAAGGTGTCCCCTGTTTGAAAGGATTCTCTGCTTTAGCGGATAAGGATAAATTCCGTTTTTGAGCATATCAATATCGTGATTTGACTCAAGCACAACAAAGTCGCTCTGCTCTGCGGCAGTTCTGACATCGGGCAGCATAACACCCATATCGGTTGCTATAAGTGCGGATTTTCCATCGGGAGCAGTAACACGGTAACAACAGCTTTCAGCCGCATCGTGGGGTGTGTCAATTCGCTGAACACGCATATTGCCGATTACAACCTCGTCAGTTATAACATCTGCATCCGTGTTTGGATCAAGCTTATTACCAGCCCTCAAAGCATTGAGCGTACCAAGACTTGAATACACCTTAAAGCCGTAACGCTTTGCAAGCACACGCAAGGCACTGCAATGGTCTGTGTGTTCGTGAGTTATAAAAACCGCCCCGATACTGCTCATATCAAGTCCGTTTGCAAGCATAGCGTTTTCAATCTGCTTGCATGAACGGCCTGCGTCAATCAAAACGCCCTCGGTTGCCGAACCTATGTAATAACTGTTGCCCTTACTTCCGCTGAACAGCGGTACTGCTCTTGCCAAAACAATCAATCCTTATCATTAGTCTGCCAAATATGATAACACAAATTTTATAATTTGTAAATTTTATCTCACAAAAAAGCCGTTCTCACGAAGAAAACGGCTTTGATTTCTAATTAAGTTTTAATCAGGCACCGAGCTCCTGCTCGTTGTCACCTGTAAAATACACCTTTTTAATGTCTGCACCAAGTCCTCTGAACTTTTCAACAACATCTTCATATCCACGCTCAATGAACTGTATGTTTGAAATCTCGGTTGTGCCATTAATTTCAAGAGCGGCAATAATCATAGCCGCACCTGCACGAAGGTCGGTTGCCTTAACGGGAGCCGCAGTGAGCGGAGTTCCGCCCTCAATGATTGCAAGTCTGCCCTCAACGGAAATCTGCGCACCCATTCTGATAAGCTCGCTGACATACTGATAGCGGTTATCCCAGACATTCTCGTTGATGATGCTTGTTCCGGGAACGCTCATAAGCAATGCGGCAAACTGCGGCTGACAGTCTGTCGGAAAGCCGGGATGAGGCATAGTCTTGATGTTACAGCGCTTTAGCGGAGCAGATGACGCGTCAACCTTGAGAGCCTCATCATATTCCGTAATCTTAACACCCATTTCACGCAGCTTTGCGCTGATTGATTCAAGGTGCTTCGGTGTAATGTTCTTTACCGTAATACATCCTCTTGTTGCGGCGGCGGCACACATATACGTTCCTGCCTCAATCTGGTCGGGAATAATCGAATAGGTAACGCCGTGAAGATACTCAACGCCACGGATTTTGATAACATCAGTACCTGCACCTCTGACATCCGCACCCATTGAATTAAGGAAGTTTGCAAGGTCAACAATATGCGGCTCTCTTGCGGCATTTTCAATAATGGTCTGTCCCTTTGCCTTTGATGCGGCAAGCATAATGTTCATTGTTGCACCAACGGACACAACATCAAGGTACACATGTGTACCGACAAGGTTGTCGCATTCTGCCTCTATAATCGCACCGTCAACAAGCTGAGTTGCCGCACCGAGAGCCTCAAAGCCCTTGAGATGCTGGTCAATCGGACGCACACCAAAGTTACAGCCGCCCGGAAGAGCCACCTTAGCCTTGCCGTACTTGCCCAAAAGTGCGCCGAGAAGATAGTATGACGCTCTCATACCTCTTACAAGGTCTGTAACCGCATTGCATGTGCGGATTTTTGTAGGATCAATATATAAAGACGAACGGTTGATTCGCCTTACATTAGCACCCATCTGCTGAAGAATCCTGCTGATGAGCGATACATCGCTGATGTTAGGAATATTTTCAATCTGGCAGGGTTCATCACAAAGAATAACTGCCGGAATAATTGCAACGGCTGCATTTTTCGCACCGCTGATTGTCACTTCACCTGATAATGGCTTTCCGCCGGTAACTACAAACTTCTCCAATTGTTACACCCCAATTATGTGCAAAAGATATTAAAAAAATATCTGAAATATATATCAAATAAGTAAAAGTCAAAAATAACACGAATTTAAAATTCGCAGCAGGAACTAATTTGTTACATTTTATTAAAAATAAACCTACTCGATTACGCAGATGTAACCTATCAATTCTCTTACAGAAAATGATACTACAAAACTGTAGTAAAGTCAACGGAATAATAAAACTGTAATCTATTTTTGGGCAGGTTGTACTCAATTTATTGATTTCTTGCTGTTTTTGTTTTTATTATAACCAAGCGTCATTTTTTGAATTGATTTTCCTTAAAAAGAAGTAATAACTCAACGGCTTTTTTTGTAAGATTGTTACAAATTGAAACAAGTGTTATTTTCGTGTTATCATCAGGAGTCTGAGCATTTTACAATTCAAATTGAATACAGAAAAATATCATTCTGCCGCTTCGGAATAACTTTGCACCTTTAATTCTTCCTTTTCTCCCTTTTATTTTAAGCTTCACTTCCTATACTATATTATATATACTCTCCAAACGAACACAATAAACAAGCGAAATATTAGGGTAAAAAAACTTGAAAATTATTACACTTTTTCGTGTGTGTCTATTGACTTTTTAAAAAGGGAATGCTATATTATAATTAACATATGAGCATATCTTCATATGTTCAAGTATAACTTTTAATCTGACGGAAAATAAAAGGTGACGCCTATGGAAAACAAAGAAAAAACAACCACTCCCGAAATGCCCGACATTGATGTGCTGTTTGAGCTTGCAGACCTTTTTAAGGTTTTCGGTGATTCAACCCGACTTCGCATTATGTACACCATTTCGGAAAATGAAATGTCGGTGCTCAACATTGCTGAAGCACTCAATATGGAGCAAAGCACAATTTCCCACCAACTGCGTGTGTTAAGGCAGAACAAGCTGGTGCGTGTTCGCCGTGAAGGAAAGCAGATTTATTACAGCCTTGACGATGACCATGTGAAACGAATCATCGAAATGGGACTTGACCATGTCCTTGAATAAGGAGGGAGACATATGAGGTACAAATATCAGCTTGACAATCTCAACTGCGCTCATTGTGCAGGCAAGATTGAGGCTAAAATTGCAGAAACAAATGGCTTTGAGGATGTGAGCTTCAATTTTGCGACAAAACTTCTCAACTTCAAAAGCGAAAAGCAGAATCCTGTTTCCGAAATTCAGGCAATTTGCGACAGCATTGAGAACGGTGTAACCGTTGTTGACAAAACTCCGAAAACCAATCTCAAAAAATACACCTACACTTTAGACAATCTCAATTGTGCTCATTGTGCGGGCAAAATTGAGGCTAAAATTGCAGAAACAGACGGCTTTGAGGATGTAAGCTTTAATTTTGCGACAAAACTTCTCAACTTCAAAAGCGAAAAGAAGAATCCTGTTTCCGAAATTCAGGCGATCTGCGACAGCATTGAGGACGGTGTAACCGTTGTTGACAAAACTCCGAAAAATGATATCACAACAAAGGCAGAACCCGAAATCATAAAAAAGAAAATCAACCATGACACAATCTTCCTTGCAATTTCAATTGTACTTGCTGTAGTGTCCGAAATCCTCCACCTTACACTTGACGGTGTTACGGCTGTTCATTATGTTGTACTCGCAGCGTGTTTTGTTGCAACACTTCTTTCGGGTTACAAGGTATTCATCAAGGGTGCAAAAAACATTCTAAAGCTGAGAATTGACGAAACAACGCTTATGTCTGTTGCGGTAATTGCGGCATTCTGTCTTGGAGATTTTGTTGAGGCGGCAATGGTAACAATCCTCTTTTCTATCGGTGAAATTTTTGAGGATCGAGCAGTTGACGCATCCCGCCGTGACATTGAAAAGCTTGCAAACATTCGTCCCGATACAGCAACAATTATTGTTGACGGTGCGGAACAGATTGTTCCTGCCGAAAGCGTTGAAATCGGAAGTATCATTGAAGTCAAGCCATACGAAAGAGTTCCGCTTGACGGCATTATTATCAAAGGTAAAACAACTCTCGACACATCGGCTCTCACAGGCGAAAGCCTTCCTGTTGATGCAGGCGAGGGCAGTGAGGTACTCAGCGGTGCAATCAACGGCAGTAACCTTATTACCGTCAAAACCACAAAGCATTTCGGCGACAGTACCGCAACAAGAATTCTTCAGCTTGTTGAAGATGCCGCCGCTCAAAAGGGCAACAGCGAAAAGCTTATTTCAAGATTTGCTTCTGTTTACACACCGGTTGTTGTACTCATTGCAGTTGCAATCGCAGTAATCCCTCCGCTTTGCGGACTCGGAGCATTCAGCGAATGGTTATACCGTGCGCTTGTTTGTCTTGTAGCGTCATGTCCGTGTGCTATTGTTATTTCCGTACCTCTCTCCTACTATTCGGGTATCGGTGCGGCATCCGAAATCGGTGTACTCATCAAGGGCGGAAAATATATTGAGGCTCTTGCAAAAGCGGATACATTTGTATTCGATAAAACAGGCACGCTCACAAGCGGCAAGCTCAGCGTAAACAAGGTTAATACTGTCGGTTCATACAGTGCTGACGAAGTTCTTGCTCTTGCCGCTGCAAGCGAAAAATATTCTGCACATCCGATTGCCTCCGCAATCAGAGAAAAAGCAAACGGTCTTGAACTTCCCGAGCTTTCAGACTACAGTGAAAGTGCCGGTCACGGAACAAGTGCAGTTTATAACGGCAAAACTATTCAGTGCGGCGGTTCAAAGATTCTTTCGGACGAACAGAAGAAGATTGCAAATAAAAACGATTCTGTTTTCGTAATTTATGACGGTCAGCTTATCGGTTCGCTCAATGTCAGCGACACAGTAAGACCTGAGGCAAAAGAGGTTATCTCACAGCTTAAAGGGCTCGGTGTCAAGAACACGGTAATGCTCACAGGCGACAGACAACAGCCTGCCGAAAATGTTAAAAACGAACTCGGACTTTCCGAATGTCACGCAGAACTTCTCCCTGCTCAAAAGCTTGAACTTTTCAAGGGCTTGAAATCAAAATCCAAGGGTGCTTGCTTTGTGGGCGACGGCATCAATGATGCCCCTGTTCTTTCGGCAAGCGACTGCGGTATTGCAATGGGATTCGGCAGTGAAGCCGCTATTGAAGCGTCAGACGCAGTTCTCGCATCAGGCACACTCAAACAGCTTCCAAAGGCAATTAAAATTGCAAGAAGTGTTATCAACACCGTCAAGGGCAACATCATCTTTGCCCTCTCAATCAAGGCTCTTGTAATCATCCTCGCCGCATTCGGTCTTGCACAAATCTGGATGTCTGTTATCGCCGACACAGGCGTCAGCGTAGTCTGCGTCCTCATAGCCGCAAGACTCCTCAAAAAGAAATATTGATTTTCTCAACAATCATTACTGTTCCCGAGCAGGTAAAACTGTTCGGGAATTTTCTTGTTATTACTCTTATACAGATACTTTTTTGGTCAGCATTTTGTTTTTGTTGTTAATCATTTATTATATCTTTTTCAGGCGATGACAGAATAATTTAAAATCCTGCAAAAAATTTAATTTATGGGCAATACTGCTCTTTACTTTTTAAGGTATTTATTGTATAATTAGCGGTAAAGTAAAAGGGTATATTTAATGTTACAAAACACCTTTTGCTCACAATAAAAAGGATAGGAGGGACAAAACATAATGATCAGCGGTGCTGAAATTATGGTAAAATGTTTGGAAGCCGAGGGCGTTAACATAGTCTTTGGTTATCCCGGTGCGGCTATCTGCCCATTTTACGATAAAATTTACGATTCGAGCATTACCCACATTCTTGTTCGTCAGGAACAGAACGCTGCTCATGCGGCAAGCGGCTATGCAAGATGCAGTAATCGTCCCGGTGTTTGCGTGGCAACTTCCGGTCCCGGTGCAACCAACCTCATCACAGGTATTGCAACCGCCTATACGGACTCTATTCCGATTGTTGCCATTACAGGTCAGGTTCGTTCCGACCTTCTCGGCAGAGATGTCTTTCAGGAAGCTGACATCACAGGAGCTTGTGAACCGTTCGTAAAGCACAGTTATCTCGTCAGCAAAACAGAAGACCTTCCGAGAGTTTTCAAAGAGGCTTTCCATATTGCCTCAACCGGCAGACCCGGTCCTGTACTTATCGACATTCCCGTTGATATTCAGGAAAATGAAATTGAAAGTTTTGAATATCCCGAAAGCGTAAACATTATCGGTTACAAGCCGAACACTAAGGGACACGCAATTCAGGTTAAAAAGGCTGTTGAGGCCATCAACGCAAGCAAGCGTCCTGTTATCGTATCAGGCGGCGGCGTGCTGAGTTCGGGTATCAAGCTTAAACTTCAAAAATTTGCAGAAACTACGGGTATCCCCGTTATTTCAACTATGATGGGCATCGGTGTTATGCCCAGCGAGCATGAGCTTTATCTCGGAATGCTCGGCACTCACGGCAAGGCTGTTGCCAACCGTGCTCTTCACGAAGCCGACCTTGTAATCGTATGCGGTGCAAGACTCGGTGACAGAGCTGTTGCGGCTCCCGACCAGATGAGTGAAAACACAAAGGTAATTCACATTGACATTGACCCTGCTGAAATCGGTAAGAATGTTAAAACAGAAATTCCGATTGTAGGCGATATGAAAAATGTCATCAATATGCTGCTTGACAGCATCGGCGATTACAAGGTTACAACAATGTGGAGCGAAACCGTAAAGAACTGGAAAAAAGACCTTTACCGTGAGCCTCCCGTTTTTGACGGCTTTGTTGAGCCGAGAACACTTGTCGGACATCTCAGTGCAATGTTCCGCTCAAAGGCAATTCTTGTTGCCGATGTAGGACAAAATCAAATCTGGTGTGCAAACAACTTCCGTATTCGTGAGGGCAGATTTCTCACAACAGGCGGTATGGGTACAATGGGTTACTCAATTCCCGCTGCAATCGGTGCAAAGTTTGCAAGACCCGACCGTGATGTTATTGTAATCTGCGGTGACGGCAGTTTTCAGATGGGGCTTAATGAGCTTGCGACTATTGCAGGCAATCAGCTCGGAATTAAAATCATCATTATGAAAAACGCACGACTCGGAATGGTTCGTGAACTTCAGGACAAACACTACGGCGGCAGACACTCCGCAACAATTCTCAACGGTGATCCCGACTTCTTGAAGATTGCCGATGCTTACGGCATTGATCATGCAGAGGCTCATTCAAACAAGGAAGCCGAAAACATCATCAAGGGTATTGTTGATTCGGAAAAGCCGTTCATTCTTGTTTGCGATGTTCACCCCGACACTCCGTCAATTTAATGAGGTGATAAAATGCAGTATACATTATCAATACTTGTTGAAAATCAGGCGGGCGTTCTTTCAAAAATTTCGGGACTTTTCTCTCGCCGAGGTTTTAACATCGACTCACTTGCAGTAGGTGTTACTCAGGAACCGTCGGTTTCCCGAATCACAATCGTTGCAAACGGTGACGAGTACATTGTTGAACAGCTTGAAAAACAGCTAAACAAGCTCATTCCCGTTATTAAGGTAAAAAGGCTTAACGAGGGCGAATTTATCAGCCGTGAGCTTGTTTTAATCAAGGTTCACTGCGCCGCCTCAAAAAGAGCCGAAATTGTCAAAACGGTTGAAATTATGCAGGCGAAAATCGTTGATGTATCCCCTTCGTCAGTTACCGTTGAGTACTGCGAATGTGCAAGCCGCGTCAACACGCTTGTTGACTTACTCAAGCCTTATGGTATCCGTGAGATTGTAAGAACAGGTACTGTTGCCATCGACAGAGGCACAGCTTCGGTTTCCGTTTAATCTTACAGTTAGCATATATTTTAATTTATATGCCGCGTTTGCGGTAAGGAGGACTTTAATATGAAAGACTACACAAAAAACATGACAGCACCAATCTACTATCAGTCAGATTGCAACCTTGACCTTCTCAAGGGTAAGAAAATTGCTATTATCGGTTACGGCAGCCAGGGTCATGCACACGCTCTCAACCTCAGGGATTCAGGTTGCGATGTAATCGTCGGTCTTTACAAAGGCAGCAAGAGCTGGGCAAAGGCTGAAGCACAGGGCTTTAAGGTATATACATCGGCAGAGGCTGCAAAGCAGGCTGACATCATTATGATTCTTATCAACGATGAAAAGCAGGCAGCTCTTTACAAGAACGACATCGAGCCAAACCTCGAAGCAGGCAATATGCTTATGTTCGCTCACGGCTTTAACATTCACTTCGGTTGCATCAAGCCTCCAAAGGATGTTGATGTTACAATGGTAGCTCCTAAGGGACCGGGTCACACAGTTCGTTCAGAGTATCAGGTTGGTAAGGGTGTACCTTGCCTCGTTGCAGTTGAGCAGGATGCTACAGGTCAGGCTAAGGATCTCGCACTTGCATATGCACTCGGTATCGGCGGTGCAAGAGCAGGTGTTCTTGAAACAACATTCAGAACAGAAACAGAAACAGACCTCTTCGGTGAGCAGGCTGTTCTTTGCGGCGGTGTTTGCGCACTTATGCAGGCAGGTTTTGAAACACTTTGCGATGCCGGTTACGACCCAAGAAACGCTTACTTTGAGTGTATCCATGAGATGAAGCTCATCGTTGACCTTATCTATCAGTCAGGTTTTGCAGGCATGAGATATTCAATCTCTAACACAGCTGAGTACGGTGACTACATCACAGGTCCAAAGATCATCACAGAGGATACTAAGAAGGCTATGAGAAAGGTTCTTTCTGACATTCAGGACGGTACATTTGCTAAGGACTTCCTCCTTGACATGAGCGATGCCGGTTCACAGGTTCACTTCAAAGCTATGAGAAAGATCGCTGCCGAAGCTCCTGCCGAAGTATTCGGTAAGGAAGTTAGAAAGCTCTACAGCTGGTCTGACGAAGATAAGCTCATCAACAACTAATGCGAGTACCTCGCTCGTAGTTCGTGTAGGTAGTTTGTGATAATTTACAACTACTTGTTCCCGAGCTTAACATAGTTATAATTTTGGGGTAGCTTGAATTTTTTCAAGCTACCCTTTTTGCGAGTACCTCGCCCGCAGTTCGTGTAGGTAGTTTGTGATAATTTACAACTACTTGTTCCCAAGCTTAACATAGTACGAATTAACGGTTCAGTCAATTTGGCTGAACCGTTTTTTGTTGTGCAATAAAAGGGTTCAGCTTTTTACGGCTGAACCCTTTTGCAGTTAAAACTTATCAATTTTTAAATAATCAATACTTCTCATAGGAGAAAGAATTATAAGCGTCAAGCAAAGACTGCTTATTCTCAGCGGTAGTTTTCTCACCCCATGCGCTGGTATCACCATAACCTGTCGCAATAAATTCGGTAAACATATGTGCATTTACGCAATTATTAAACTGTTTAAGGTTAATTTCGTTATATTTTGCCCGTGAAATATTTTTGTCATTACCGTCAAAATATCTATAATAAATATTATTTGATTCTTCGACTACGCCTCTTGACGAATACATATTTGCAAAAAGATTCTCTCCGTCGTATGTGATTATTGAATTACCCGACCAATAGTAACCGTCATCTACATTTAAAGATATCTTTAGGTCGTGAACCTCATACTTTTTGGCAGTTTTATTATAGTATATCGAAAAACCGTCGTTAACATTTCCCACTCTTTTTAACTTACCGTCTTCAAATTTGTAAACAACGGAATGGAAACCATACTCTTTGGAATCAGACTTTTGTGCAACAAGTTCCGGAACTCCGTCAAAGTCGAAATCCAAAAACATAACACCTGACAAATTGTGATTACTTCCCAAACTTGGCATCCATTCATCAGTATGATTCATCATATAATTGATAAAAGCGTCCCTTGTTTTATCGGATGTCTTATATCTGTATGTTACACCGGTTGGGTTAAACATCGTAGTAAACTTTTTACCGTCTTTTGAAACACCTCTTACCGTATAAGTGTTACTGCCGGACTTTGCACCCTTGTGAACATAATAGTTGTCATAAGTTTCTGCTATCTTCTTCCAAGAACCGTTTTCTTTAATATAAACACGGAACTTTGGCGCATCTCCCGTCCAATGCATTTCAACGCCGTTGTTTACTGCACCAATGCTGTAAATTTCGGGACAATCCTGATGATCGCCAATGGGCTTACCCTTTGAATCGTAGCCGCTTGTAAAACTCTTGGCATCCTTGCTGATACAACGAACCGTGTAATAAATATCATCAACGCTTAAATCAAATTCCTTTGAAACAACATTCATATCAAGCATTGTTGTACCCGTTGTGTCGCCAAGCTTTGTCCAACCGTTTCTGTCCTTGTAGTACACACGGTATTTTTCTGCACCTGCAACCTTGTTCCATGTCAGCTTTACACCGTCATATGTAACCTCAAGTTTTGAAATTTTCGGTGTGGCTACATACTTTACCGACTTGCCTGTCGGGTTATAACCGCTTGTAAATTTCTTTGCGTCTGATGTAATACATCTTACAGTATAAGTGTAATTTCTGCCGGATGAAACATCCTTATCGGTATATGAGGTTGAAGTTGTATCAACCATTTTTGTCCAGCCTTTACTGCCCTTGTAGTAAACTCTGTATTTAGTCGCACCGCTTACTTTGCCCCAAGAGATTTTAACACCGCCGTTTACGCTTTCAAGCTTTGAAATTTCGGGGGCAGCAACATATTTTACACTTTTGCCCTTTGAATCATAACCGCTTGTAAACTTCTTGCCGTCTTTGCTTATACATCTGACTGTATAGGTATAATTCCTTCCCGATGAAACATCCTTGTCGATATATGATGTTGAAGTTGTATCGACCATTCGTGTCCAACCTTTACAGCCCTTGTAGTAAACTCTGTATTTAGCCGCATCGCTTACTTTGTTCCATGTTAGCTTTACACCACCGTAAACGCTTTCGGCTTTTGAAATTTTCGGAGTAGCCAAGCTTGCCCTTGCAACCTGTGCATACTGCACGGGTGTGTTAAGCGGTTCAACCGCATTTGCAGAAACTGCCGAAACCGCAACCGCAGACATCGACATAACCGCCGCCATAGCTATAGGTAAAAACTTTTTCATATCTATCCCTCGCTTTGTTCAAATTCTACGCATTATAAAATAATTCATCTGTTTTTTTATGCAAGTTAATTGTAACATTTCATAATTAAAAAAGCAATATGTCTTGATTAACTTTTGGAATATTTTAAACAAAACGCAAAATAAAATGACCGCTCACAAAATTGAAAGCGGTCATTTTTATGAAATTTATTTCTGAATAATGTTATTTAATATTATTCAAAACGAGTTCTGCGTTTTGCAAAAATTACACCGCAACCTGCAAGCATTGCAGCTGCAAGGAATATTGCAACGCTGTTCTGTCCTGTCTGAACTGCACCGTTGCCGCCTGTTGCAGATTTTGTTACTGTATCCTTTGTTGCAGTATCTTTTGTTGAAGAATTGCCCTTTGAAGGAACTCCGTTTGCATAGTAGTTAACCTTGAATGTACCTGTAACCTCTGTTGAATACTCTTCATCTTCGGGAAGATTGAGCCATTCGTTTACATCACCCATAACATAAACTTCAAGATTTGTCTTTGTGTCATCGGGGCGAACATCAACAGGACTTATATATACAATATCTTCCTCTGTGCCGTCAAAAGTCTTTGTGTAAGTTTTGCCTGTAATTTTATCCTTTACAGTAACTTCAAGACCTTTAAATTCGGGATAGAAATATGTTTCATCGTAGTATTCCTTGCTTTCGGGGCTTCCGTCATACGGCATATCAGCCTCATAGAAGAAATCTGTATCAGCCTTTGTGTAGTTCACCTTTTCGGGTGCTTTTACGGAAACAACCTCGTAACGCTCATCAAGCTGAGGCACATCCGGCCATATGTTGTTTTTAAAGTTGATTTTATAGCTTGTCTGTGCATCCTGATATGATACATTTACAGTATACTCTCTGTAAATCATACCGTAAAGCTTTGAGTTTAATTCAGTAACAATTTTTTCAAACTCATCCTCGGTCATATCTTCTGTAAAATCAGGCATATTTTTATCATATTCAATCAATGCCTTAATTGCTTCGCCGTAATTAAACGGATCAGCAAGCTCAGCTTTGCAGTCTTTAGCATCAACCTTTTCGGTTGTACCGTCACTGTAAACTGCCTCAACTTCAATACCTGTGAGGTCAAGCTTGAGTTCAAAATTGAACTGACTGAAATATTTGATTAGGCTTTCTTCTGTTGCATCTTCGTCTGCGATTTTTGATAAATCAATATCAGGATCAATCACATCCTCTGCTGTGTATGTAAGCTTGTCGGGGAGCTTTGTAATTTTAAGCTCTGTTACCTTTTTTGCCTCATCGGGTGTCGCTGTGTCGTCTGTCTGTGCAAACGCTGTGAATACACATGAAAATGCAAGCATCAAAACGATTGCAAAGGACATTACCTTTTTCATAGAATTTTCCTCCTGAAAACTAAAAATCATTGTATGATAAATGTATATACAATCATAACGCTATTGTAGCACACTTTTTTGCAAAAATCAACTGTTTCAACAAATAATTGTCGCAAAAATTCTTCACTTGCTGTTTTTTATGAATTTTTTATATAGTATATTGTTGCATTTGAGATTTAATTATAATTATTCAAATAAATTTGTATTTATTGCAAATTTTCTATTGTAAAATTCTGTCATTGCTGATATAATTGTAGGCGGAATCAAAAGATTACCGAATACCCGAAAATCAGCATAAAATCTACCCAACAAATATGGTGATTAAATTGAAAATTCTGCTTAATCCAGACAAAGAAATTGTAAAAGAAGTTCGCAAACAGCTTATACGCACGGGCGGTTATTGTCCGTATATGTTAATCAGAAGCCCTGCAACACTGTGTATGTGTGAGGATTTCAGGGCAAAAATTGCCGATCCCGAATTTGAGGGATACTGCCATTGCCTGATGTATTATAAACAAAAATAGAATTTTATACATAACAAAATAACAAAAATCGGAACAGCCGTGATTGGGTTTACGGCTGTTCCGATTTTTTAGGCAGAAAAACTCAATCGAGTGAAGTAAATCTGAACTTAAATGTTATAATCCCGTTTTCAAATTCGGCTTTATATTTGAAGCCATGCATTTCAAGGGCGGATTTTACTATTGAAAGTCCTATTCCGCTGCCACTCTTATTATCTCCCTTTGTGGCTCTGAAATAAGGCTGCCACAATTTTGAGAGATTTTCCCTGTCAAATGACGAGCATTGATTGCTGATTGACAATACATCATCCGAAACATTAATTGTGATATCCGAACCGTAATCGGAATATTTTTCGGCATTGTCAATAAGATTTTCAAGCACCGTTTTAAGCATGGCAGGGTCCGCCTTTATTTTTGCCTTTGAGTTGTAAATGAAAATAATTTCGTGTTCTGTGTGAACATAATAATTTTCAAGAATTTTCTCAATAAACGGTTTAAAGTCAAATACTTCGCAATTCAGCTTTAATGCGGGCGAATCGAATCGTGACAAATCGAGCATTCTGTGAATAAGAATGTCCATTTCCTCGGTCTGTTGCTGAATGATTTCTATGTTGTGAAGTTTCTTTTCGGTGTCTTCCTCATTCTTCAAATTTTCCGCAAAACCGCCTATGACAAACAAGGGGGTTTTGAGATTGTGCGCAATTGCATTTGTCATTTCAAGACGAGTTTCTTCCTGTGCGGTTCGCCTTTTAAAATCTTTCCACGAAAAAATTTCAACCGTAATCACCACCGCCATTATCGTAAACGCAACGGCAAATACCGTTATAAACTTCCATAGGCAATCATTGAGTAAATCTATTTCTTTTAAAGAAACAATCAAATAAGACCCCTGTACAACTTTATATACATAGTCACTATCATCGAGATCACTTATCAAGCGATTTTCTTTGTTGTAATAGTAATCACTGCTCAACAAATAACATTTAAAAATCCCGTCATTTACAACAGCAGGTGATTCGTAAATATCAATATAAGATAAGGCGTTATCTTTAAGAATTTGTTCTACATTCTTTTGAGAATATTTAGGTTTGTCCTTTCCAAGAAAAAAATCTTTATCAATTATATTACGGTGCATTTCGTCATTTTCAAACGGAGTAGCCTCTAATTCTTCTATGGTCAAATAATCATATTTGCTAAGGTCAAAGCTATATGTTTTAACAACTTCATCCTGAACATACCAATCATTCACTTTGTTGGTCTTTACAACCTCAAGCTGACAAGGGACATAGCCGTATTTTTCGCTTTCATAAAACTTTTTGCAAATCAAGACATAGTAATTTCCGTCATTATCAGTCGGAGTGTTGAGATATCCGCAAATCTCTTTATACTCATTATCACTGAGCAAATTTTTAATCACATCAAAACTTATATAATTTCTGTTACTCGATATATAATACACCGTAAGAACATTATCCGTAGTTATCGTCAAATTTTTCTTATCAGTAACCTGATAGTATGTATTGCTTTTATCAACATTTTCGTTCAGCAATCCTACTTTGTCATTGTATGGATAAGCTCCATTCACCTTATCATCTTGAGAATCTGTTAAATTTATGCCAAGGTTATGCTCTACATCAATCATCTTCATTTTAAGCTCATTTTCGGCATTGGCAACGAGCAAGTCTTTGGAGCTGTTCAGTATTGCAAGAGAGGTAAAAACCGTTCCCAGCAGACACACAATTATTGTTACGGAAATTATAATGTAATGAAACTTTTTTCGACGTTTGATATATCTTGATTTCATTTTTTATCCTCCGCCTTATACCCTCGCCGTATTACCGTTTTCAAAACAGACGCATTTTCGCCCAATGCTTTTCGGATATTTTTGATATGCGTGTCAAGCACTCTTTCATCAATCATTGTGTCATAGTGCCAAACGGCTGTGATGATTTTTTCACGGGACACAACGCTGTTTTTATTCTCTAACAGAATTTTAAGAATAGCATATTCCTTTGCGGTAAGGGTTACTTCTTCACCGTCGGACACAACAACACCGTTGTTCGGATTGAGCGAAACATTCCCTACCGTAAGCAAATTGTGCCGCACAAGTCCTTTTGAACGCTTGATGAGGGCTTTCACCTTTTCATAAAATACGGGCAGAGCAATCGGCTTTACAATGTAATCGTCACAGCCGAGAGCGTAGCCGTTGAGCATATCAGCCTCGCTTGTTCTTGCCGTGATGAACATAATCGGCACATCGCTGTATCTGCGGATTTCTTTGCAAAGCGTAAAACCGTCCATTTCGGGGAGCATTACATCAAGGAGCAAAAGGTCATAGCTGTTCTCGTATGCCTTATCAAGTCCCTTTAAGCCGTTTTCCGCAAGGGTGATATTAAATTTTTCTTTATCTCTTTTTGAAAAATATTCGACAAGCATTTCACGAATATTTTTATCGTCCTCAACCAAAAGAATGTTGTACATTTTCCTCACCGTACTTTGATTGTAATACATCAATCTGAAGTTGATATGTAGATTTCTGTATATTTAAAATTCAGTTTCTGCCATAACTAAAAGGCGGATGCTGAAAATTGCATCCGCCGTTTTTATGTATCTTATTTATTGACAAAATATCTGATGATATCCTGACGGGTTACGATACCGATAAAAGTACCGAGGTCATCGGTTACGGGGATAAAGTTCTGATTCATTGCCCGTGCAAGAAGCTCGTCCATACCTACCGAAATTTTAACTGCCGGATTAAAGTCGGGACGGAGTATGTCACGGATACGAAATTCTTCCTGTTCTTCAATATCGCCCGAAGTCTTTTTGTCAATTATATGCCACAAAAAGTCACCCTCGCTCACCGTGCCGACATATTTTCCGTCACGGGTTATAACAGGGATAGCGGTGTAGCTGTGAGCACGCATTTTTTCAAGTCCCTGTCTCAGGGTATTGTCCTCATAAATATATTTTAAAGAATCTTTATGCTTTAAAAGCATAATAACATTCATCTTTTCACCTCCAGTCAAAAAACAAATATTTGTCAGCCAAAGGTCATTATAGTACCAAACAAACAATATTGCAATATCTTTTTACAATATTTTACACAATTATTGCATTTTTGATTTTACATACTTGTTTGTAACATAAAGCTGTCCGATAAGGTATACCACGCCAGCCGTGAGCAAAAGCGTTTTAACCTGCAAAAGTCCGCTCATCATAAAAATTACTGCGGTTACGGCTGTAAGAAGATATGCCCATAATTTTGAAAATCTGTTAAAGCATAAAAACCACAAAATAAGTGCAACGACCGTCAGAACACAGGTTGAGATTATCCAAAAGGTTTCCATAATCGGCTTTGTAAAACCGCCCTCAAGCACGCCGATGTTGATTCCCATAAGAAAAATACTGCAATATTTTCCGATTCTTTCTATGTAAAGCATAGCCCTGTTATCAAAAATTGTTCTGTCTATTCTGTTGCTTTTTATATAGACGATGTCGGGTACAAGCAAAGCAATTGCAAAAGCAAGTCCGTACCAGTTAAAAAGATTTGTACTGAAAAAGTCCATAAGTTCACTCCGTTATTTATTGTTTTCGTGGTATTCACAAAATTCTTTCGTTTTGCTCCAATACTTTATTCCCCAGTTTTCAAAATTCCACTCCTCCATATAATCGTTACATTCGTAGTCGATGTACCACAAAAGTCCGTTGTTGAGAATGAAATTTGTCGGGAAATAATCTATGTTAATTCCTTTTGGATTCAACAATCTGCACATTTCACGAATCTGCTCAATATATTCGGGTTTCATCTCATTCTGCAAAACAAGCTCATATGCGGTTTTGCCGTCAATGTAATCTTTAAGAATTCTCTCGTTTTCTACATCGCAGTCAATAAGCTTCGGCAGTCTGAGCCCGGCATTTTTCAGCCGTTCGTAATCGTTAAGCTCACTTTGAATTTTGTTACCGAAGGTATAGTATGAACACGGCTCGTGGTGAATCTGCTTTAAAACATAATTGTGTTCTCCGTCTGACACAAGGTAGGAATAACCGCCCTTGCCTTTTCCGAGAAGCTTAATGACGGCAAAAGCTTTTCCGTTCACACTCATAGTATCCATAAGAACACCTCCGCACATATTACCGTATTATTTTATCACAGCTAAAGTTTGGGTGCAAGTTTTAAATTCTTTATGTGTAATGAACAAATGCTAAAATAAGTACATTCGGTTAAATAAAAAAGCGTGGATTTATAAATTTATTTTCCCATGCGGCAATTTATTACAAATTTGTTGTTGATTTTCTTATTAAAAAAAAGTATGATTAGGATATATAATTCTGCGCAAATGCCACAGATGTGACATTTGATGCCCGCTACAATTGAATAACAACTTTTAACACACAGGAGAAGATTTATTTGGAAAAGAAAAAATTCAGAATCAGTGGAAAGCTGATATTTAATCTCGCTGTTGTGGCAATCTCGATTTATCTGATCATCTACTTCTTTGTTTCGGAGGACGGTCTGATCGACTTGCTCAAAAAGCCTGACGGCTGCAATATGCTGATTATCCTTACGGCTTTGCTGATTTATGATTTGAACATCCTTGTTGACGCTGTTGTCACGCTGATATATGTGCGGTCAAAATATAAGGATTTCAGTTTTATTGAGGCTTTGAAGGTCGCATTTGTCGGAGTATTCTTCAGTGCGATTACACCGTCAAGCACAGGCGGACAGCCTATGCAGCTTTACCTTATGTCAAAAAAGAACATAAGCGTAGGTTTCGGTTCGGCTTGTATGACGCAAAAGTTCATTGTGTATCAGATAGTAATGACCGCTGTCAGCGTTATTGCCGTTATCACAAGGTTCAACTATTTCAGCGATGCTTTTACAAACATCTGGTCAACACTTTTCATTATTTTCGGATTTACCGTTCAGCTTGCAATGACGGCTTTGTTCCTGCTTGTTTCGTTCAGCCGTAAGGTTACAAACAAGCTCATCAATCTTATTTATAAGATTATGAAAAAGTTCAAGTTCATTAAAAATCCCGAAAAGAAGGTTGAAAGACTTCACAAAGAAGTTGATATGTTTCACGACACAAACAAACAGCTTTTTTCAAGCGTAAAACGGCTTGTTGTGATTTATGTGCTTGTGTTTATACAGGTGCTTTTAATTCTTTCAATCCCGTATCTCATCTATATTTCATTTGGTATGGCTCCGATTGCAAGAGCGGCAGGTCAGCCGACACTTTCGTTCTATGATTCAATCTGTATTCAGTCATTCGTGCTGTTCACGGCAAACCTTATCCCCCTCCCTGGTGCATCGGGCGGTGCGGAGCTTGCATTCACAATGTACTTCGGTTCATTCTTCAAAATCGGTGCAATAAGCAAAATCAAGCCGGCAATCCTCATGTGGAGATTCATTACATACTACGGAGCAATCCTGATTTCTGCCCCGTTCTCCTACTTTACAAAGGGCAAACGGCGTGACGATGAAATAAAACAAATTGAAGAAGAACTTGAATCGGAAATGGGAAATAAAAAACCGGAAGAAAAATTAACTCAGTAGTATTTTCATAAATATCTCTTTCAAAAACGGAGCAGACGAAATGCAGTCTGCTCCGTTTTTTGTTGTATGACAAACCGTTAGCCATTTTTTACGGTCAATTGTTGGAAACAATTTGTAGTGGCGAACAAGGTTCGCCGCTACAGTATATCATCAAACATTCTGTTTAAGGCAGGTTTTCAGGTCATCTTCTGCGTTGCTGATTGGACGCAAGCCGAATGTTTCTGACAAATACTGCAACACATTCGGGCTTAAAAATGCAGGGAGTGTCGGGCCGAGGTAGATATTCTTTATTCCGAGGCTTAAAAGTGCCAGCAAATCGGCAACCGCCTTTTGCTCATACCACGAAACAATCAGCGACAACGGCAAGCCGTTTACATCTGTATCAAACGCATCGGCAAGTGCTACGGCAATGCAGATTGCGGAGTAAACATCGTTGCACTGACCGATGTCGAGTAATCTCGGCAAGCCGTCGATGTCACCGAATTCGAGCTTGTTAAAGCGGTATTTTCCGCAAGCGAGCGTCATAATTATGCAGTCTTTCGGAACATTTTCAGCAAATTCAGTGTAGTAATTTCTGCCCGGTCTTGCACCGTCACAACCGCCGATAAGGAAAAAGTGTCTGACTTTTCCGCTTTTGACGGCCTCGACAATTTTATCGGCATATGAAAGCGTAGCGTGATGACCGAATCCCACAAGAATTTCGTGCGGTTCAACATCTTCCTTAAAACCTCCGAGTTCAATTGCCTGCTGAATAATTTCGCTGAAATCTTTGTCGCCGTTTTCCTTTTTGCCGATGTGCTTAACGCCCTCCCAGCCGACAACATTTGTACTGTAAATTCTGTCTTTGTACGAATCTCTCGGCCGCATAAGGCAGTTTGTCGTCATAAGAATACAACCGGGGATATTGTCAAACTGCTTTTGCTGATCTTGCCATGCACCGCCGAAATTGCCGATAAGATGCGGATATTTTTTTAAACCGTCATAGCCGTGACACGGTAGCATTTCGCCGTGAGTATAAACATTTATGCCCTTGCCCTTTGACTGTTCAAGGAGCATTTCAAGGTCTTTCAAATCGTGACCCGACACAATAATAAACGGACCTTTTTTGATGTGAACATCAACCTTGTGCGGTGATGGATTGCCGTAGGTTTCAGTGTTTGCTTCATCAAGTTTTTTCATAACTTCAAGAGCATTTTCACCCGTTCTCATCGTCATTCTGATAAGCTCCTCAACCGTGAGCGAATCATCCGTTGTCGCCTCAAGTGCAGTGATGTAAAAATCGTCAACCTGATCGCTGAAATAGCCGAGTTCACGAGCCTGATGACCGTAGGCGCTTATGCCTTTGAGACCGTAAACAATTGTCTGTCTTAAAGAGCGGATGTCGGGGTCAAGCGACTTTTCGTACATAATTCCCGCAAGCGGTGCGTCTTTGAGCATTTCCGACTTTGTTTCGGGAAGATTGTAGGTTGCGTGCAGAGTATGATTTTTGATTTCGCCCACAACTTCACGAAGTTTTTCCTTGATTTGCTGAGATTCACGCAAAAGTGACACATGCACATCGGCGTCAAAGTTTACATTCGTCAGCGTTGTAAAAAGGCAGTTTTCCACAAAGCGAACAATGTCCTTGTCAATGTGCTGACCTTTTTCAATAAGCACCTTGCCGTAACAGCTTATGCCCTTCAGCTGAAAGATAAGTAAATCCTGAAGATTTGCAATTTCGGGAGTTTTTCCGCAAACACCGAGCCGTGTGCAACCCTTTCCGTTTGCCGTCTGCTCACACTGATAGCAAAACATCTCATAACCCAAGTCCATATTATTACTCATAAAAATTACCTCCGAAACATTCTGCAAATATTATCTGCAAATTTTCGGAGGTTTATTCTTAATTTGTATTTTTAATAAACACTGAATGAAGTGCTCTCACTCTGACCGCCGCCTGAAACGGTTATCGGATAAGTTCCCGATTTTGTTCTTGTGCCGACTTTCCAAGACCACGATGCGTTGCCATTGCTGTCGGAAGTAACATCTTCAAGTCCGCTTGCCGTTGATATTCCGCTGTTATACACAACTGTGATTGAATATGTTGTGTTTGGAGCGCCGTGAATACTAACGCTCGCAAACGAACCTGCACTTACGCTTGATGTAACATTTGTAAATTCGAGCGTTGTTTCAGCCTGTGACGACTTATCCTCATGCTTTTCTACAACCTTTTTTACAGGTTTTTTAGTGGGTTTCTGAGTAGGTTTTTCTGTAGGCTTTTCAGTCGGTTTCTCGGTGGTCAGCTCTTCCGTTGTAGGTTCTTCGGTTGTCGGCTCTTCCGTAGTCACTTCGGCAGTTGTTTCGTCTTCAAAAACAGACGAAACAATGTCATCAACAGTATTGCTTGACTCTGATGCTTGGGAACATCCCGAAAATGTAAGGAGCAATCCCAGTGTTACCGCAACAGCTAATGTTCTAAATTTTCTCATCTATTGTCACCTCATACAATTATTTTATTTAATAATAGTACAATTTGTTTTATTTGTAAAGAGCTTTTTGTGCAAATAATCAATAATTGTTATTTTTTAGAACATAACTGTGTAAAAAAAAGAACAACCAAAAGGCTGTTCTAAAAAAATGTATTAGATTTTTATTTTAAAGATTTGCGAAAACCTTTGTACCTTTATTCTTAATCCAATACCAGATTGGAAGGCTGATGAGGATAAAATAAAATGCTGTGCAGGCGAGGAAAATTTCTGTCGAAATTTTGATTTCAAAGCTGAGAAGAACCGAATACGCAATAACAGGCACACACACGGCAAGGACTGAAATCAACAATGAAAGCATAACGCTTGCACTCTGTTTTACTGCCTCAGCGGTTGTGTTCCAGTCAAGCTTTGGCTTTTTCAGGTCAAACATAAGTCCGAGAAGTCCCGAGAACAACGAGAAAATTATCGGAATAAGAATTGTGATAATAATATTAACCGGTTTCATTCCGAGCATTATTGAGAGAACAACCGAGGGTACAAGTGAAACAACACCGTTTATAATAAAGTGCAGTTTCAGCTTTTGTGTAAGCACCTGCAACGGTGATACAGGAAGCGACTGCATAAGCCAAAGGTTTTTAGCTTCCATTGAAATTGATGCCGCAGAAATCGGTCCAACTGCAATAACGAATGAAATTATCAGCGGAAGATATACCGAAATAATGTCGGTAAATTCACTCGGAAGTGTATTCACCATATTGAACTGGAACACCGCATAAATTGTTCCGCCTACCATAATTAACGCACTGAGTCCGCTGTTAAGCATATAGGTTGCGTTGCCTGTGAACATCATTCTTTCTTTGCGTAAAAGCGCCTTTGATGCAGAACTTACTTTCAGAGTTTTCTCTTTATACACGGCTTTCTTCGCACCCTTTTTCGCTGTTGCAAGCTTTATGAAGCTGTGAGAAAGCACCACATAAACAACTGCAAAGAACGCAATAATTATTACAGCAACACCAAAAAGCGGCAACAATTCGCCCGATGCGCCAAGTCCTGTAAGATAAAGCGGATATGCACTGTCCATTATATTTGCACCGATACCAATTGAATTTGCAGCGAGTGTTTTTACAAGGTCCTCTGCCTGATAATAAAGGTAAAAATACAGTGCAAAGAAAACAAGTGAAAATACGATTGTCACAACATTTTTATGTCTTGTCCTTGATGTTACAAATGCAATCAGCCAGCCGAGAATGCACGAAACGCTCAGGCTTAAAAGCGGAACTAAAAGCAGAATCACAATCTGACTTACTACAAGCGAAGCCGAAACAGACACATTTGTTGCATAGGCCGCAAAAGCAGGGACCTGTACAAGTGCACAAAAGAGAAGATTTTGTGCATACAGTGGCAACATTCTGCAAAAGAGAATACTGCGAGGCGGAATAGGCATTGAAAGCAAAAGTTCATTATCCTTTGCCTCATAAAGCTGTGAGAGCGAAAGGAAAATACAGCCTATTGTGCTGATTACAAACGACGCACCCATAACATAGAGAAAATACAACCAACTGAATCCCGATGTTGCAAGCATAGGTGCCATCATTCTGAATATATTGTAGAACATAAATGCAAATACAACACCGACAAAAGCGAGAAGAGCAAGATAAACAGCCGGTGAGTTAAACGAACTTTTTTTGCCGTTCTTTTTCTTGTTTGACGAATTTGCGGTGTACCGTGCAAGTGCCTTTTGAAATTGGAGTTTAATTAAGGTTTTAAGCATCTTTCTCCTCCAGTTCAAGGAATACATCTTCAAGCGAATCATCGCCCTTGACCTCATCCATTGTACCCGACTTGATAAGTTTGCCGCTTTTGATGATAGCAACCTTGTCGCAAAGCTTTTCGGCAACTTCAAGCACATGGGTTGAGAAGAAAATTGCACCGCCGTTATCGCACATCTCTCTCATCAAAGCTTTGAGAAGGTGGGATGATTTTGGATCAAGACCTACAAAAGGTTCATCCATAATGATAAGCTTGGGGTTATGTATGAGTGCGGAAACAATTGCAAGTTTTTGTTTCATACCGTGAGAATAGCCGTCAATTGTCTGAGCAAGTGCATTTTTAATTTCAAACATTTCAGCATATTTACTGATTCTTACCTGACGGTCAGACTGGCTGATTCCGAAAATATCGGCAATAAAATTGAGGTACTTAATACCTGTCATAAACTCATACAAATCGGGATTGTCGGGAATGTAAGCAATTTTGCGCTTACATTCGAGAGGTTTTTCTTTTACCGACACACCGTCAACATAGATTTCGCCCTCGTCAAAGTTGAGAATTCCACAGCAGGATTTGATTGTTGTTGTCTTTCCTGCACCGTTGTGTCCGATAAAGCCGTAAATCTCGCCTTTTTGAATATGAAGTGACAAATCGTCAACAGCCTTTTTGTCACCGTATTTTTTAGTTAAATGTTCTATTCTGAGCATAAGCGCTCCTCCTATAGCCAAATAAATTACGCAAATTATACTACACAAAATATTCTTGTGTCAATATGTTATAAAAATTCAACAAGTTTGAATTACAAACCAATAAATCTGCGAAATTTGGATAACAGAAACCATTTTTGACGAAATATAAAGTCCGTTGGAATATTTTGCATTACGAATCATCTTGAATATATGCAGGAATGATTTATAATATTAGTACAGATTATTTTTTGGAGGTTCATCTTGGCAAAATTCAAAAGAAAATATACACTCGGGGAAGAAATTTTCAACTCTGTATCACACGGAATCGGTGCAGGTCTGTCGATTGCGGGAACGGTTGTGCTTATCGTTACGGCGGCAATCCACACAAATGCGTGGGGTGTTGTCAGCTCTTGCATTTACGGTGCATCGCTCATCATACTCTATACAATGTCAACTCTGTATCATTCTTTCACAAATGAAAAGGTAAAAGCATTTTTCCGAATAATGGATCACAACACAATTTTTCTGCTGATTGCAGGAACATACACGCCGATTACTCTTTACTACCTAAACGGCGTGACAGGTTGGATTCTGTTCGGAATTGTGTGGGCATCGGCAATTTTCGGAATAGTTATGAACTCAATCAACCTTGAAAAAGCAAGGATTCCGTCAATATTCTGCTACATAGGAATGGGTTGGGTAATAATCTTTGCAATAAAACCGCTTATGGAACATATGCCGTCAATTTCGGGAATCTTCCTCATAATAGGCGGAATATTCTACACGGTGGGAATTATATTTTACGCAATTAAAAAGGTAAAATATTTTCACTCGGTATGGCACTTGTTCACGGTTGCAGGAAGTGTGTTTCACTACTTTGCAATTCTTCTCGGATTTTTCCGTATTTAACGGAAGCGAAAGCTGACCGCATAAAAATCCGCAGGTAAATTTTTCACACGCAAAAAAATGGGTTGCAGAAAAGCCTTTCGCTTTTCTGCAACCCTAAATTTTATAAAAAGATTTGTTTAGTTTGCGGGAACGCCTACGGAAACCTCTCTTACAGACAAAGCTTCCTTTGGAAGTGTGTACTTCTGCTTGTAAGCCTTGTAATCTGCGTTGTACTGAATATCATCGGAATTTTTGAGTTCGTGGAGATATTCGTGTGCGTCGTAGCCGTTGCGGTTGATTTCAATAACACCGATTGCAATGTTTGAGCAATGGTCGGAAACTCTCTCAATATTTGTGATAAGGTCAGAGAATACAAAACCGAGTTCGATTGTACAGGTACCGTTTGTAAGACGCTTAACATGGGCGTCTTTAAGCTTGTCACGCAGACGGTCGATAACCTGTTCAAGCGGTTCAACCTTTGAGGCAAGTGCAAGGTCATTATCAACAAAAGCAACAGTAGCGTTGTTGATAATTTCACGAAGTGCGTCAACCATAACGGCAAGACCTGCTTTCGCCTCTTTTGAGAACGAAATGTTCTTTTCGTGAATTTCCTGAGCAACCTTTACAATGCTTACCGCATGATCGCTGATACGCTCAAAATCACCGATTGTGTGAAGAATGAGCTGAATAGTTTTGTTGTCGTCAGCCGAAGGCTGTTTGGAACTGAGCTTTACAAGATAGGTTGAAATAACATCCTCATAGGAATCAATCATATCTTCGTTTTCATGAATTGTTGCCGCAACCTTTTCGTCATAATGGTCAACAAGTTCAAGTGCGCCGAGGAGCGTACCCTCAGAAAGACGAGCCATTTTTTCAGCAAGTGACTTTGCACGCTCTGTTGCAACAGAGGGAGTGTTGAGAAAACGCTCATCGAGGAACGGAACATCCGAATCCTCTTCCTTATCCCTGATTGTAAGACAGGCAAGCTTTTCAAGATACTTGTTGAACGGAAGAAGAATTGCAGTTGCAAGCAGATTGAATGCTGTGTGGATAACCGCAATGTTCTCCGGACCTACGATATCGTCAAGAAAACCGTAGTTGATAAAGAGGTTAGAACCGTAGAACAATGCACAAATTACGAGTGTGCCGATAATATTGAAGTAAAGATGTACAAATGCGGCACGCTTTGCGTTTTTCTTTGCACCGATACAGGAAATAAGTGCGGTTACGCAAGTGCCTATATTCTGTCCCATAACAATCGGGATTGCCATTGAATAGCTGATTGCGCCTGTTTTGGACAATGCCTGCAAAATACCGACAGAGGCGCTTGAGCTTTGTATAATTGCGGTCAGCAATGCGCCGGCAAGAATACCGAATACAGGGTTGTTAAAGAGTGTGAGGAAGCCTGTGAATGTCGGATCATTCGAAAGCGGTTCAACAGCCGCACTCATCTGATCCATACCAACCATAAGAATACCGAATCCGAGGAAAATTGTGCCAAGATGCTTCTTCTTTTCCGAATTGCAGAACATAAGAAGAACAATTCCGACAAAGGCAAACACGGCAGAGAAAGACGAAGGCTTTAAAAGCTGCATAACCAAGCTGTCGCCCTCAATACCCGAAAGGCTGAGAATCCAAGAAGTAATTGTTGTGCCGACATTGGCACCCATAATAATACCGATTGCCTGGCGGAGCTTCATAATTCCAGAGTTTACAAAGCCGACAACCATAACGGTTGTTGCCGAAGAGGACTGAATCACCGCAGTAACCGCCGCACCGAGAATGAATCCTTTCATGGTGCTGTTAGTCATTTTTTCCAGAGTTTTTTCAAGCTTACCGCCGGAAAGACTCTCAAGACCGTCGCCCATTGAATTCATACCGAACAAAAAGAGCGCCAGACCGCAGAGCAGTTGTAAAACCATAAACAAATCCATAAATACATACTCTCCTTTATCATCAATAATATTAAACTAAAGTCATAGGATTGTCAATGAATTGTAAAGAATTTGTAAAGTCTGAAAGCTTGGCGAATATCTTTGAAATTTGTCAAAACGGAGTATTTTTTATGTGAGATTTGTAAAAGCACATTGCTTGGGCAATAAAAAAACGACACTGCACAACACAGTGTGCGCAGTATCGCTTAAAATTTGTTTTGTTTGTAAAATAATGTAAACAGACTTCACATCAGAACCTTGCGGTAAATGTTGTTCCCTGTTCACTGCTTTCAAGAGAAATCTCTCCGCCGTGTCTTTCGGTAATGTGCTTGACAATTGCAAGTCCAAGACCCGTGCCGCCTGTTTCCTTTGAACGGCTCTTGTCAACACGGTAAAAGCGTTCAAACACACGCTTGTGGTGCTTTTCGGGGATACCGATTCCCGTGTCGGCAACTTTAACAAACGGATGTTCATTGTCATCGCCCGTTATGATTTTTACCGAACCGTTTTCACGGTTGTAACGGATTGCATTGTCACAAAGATTGTAAATAAGTTCGTAAATCTGATTACGGTTGCCGTTTATGACGGCAGTTTTTGTATCAACAGTAATTGTAATTCCGTGCTTTTCGGCATTTGAACGGAGATCCTCAGCAACCTCGGCTGCCACCCCTGCAAGATCAACAGGGGCAAATTCTTCATCGCTGAATTTTTCGTCAAGCTGTGAAAGCTCCATAATGTCGCTTATAAGGGAGAGAAGTCTGCCCGATTCCTTGTGAATTTTATTTGCAAAATTCGGGATATCGTCGGGCTTTACAAGACCGCTTGCAATGATCTCCGCATAGCCCGAAATTGAAGTCAGCGGAGTTTTCAGCTCATGTGTTACATTTGCCGTAAATTCACGGCGCATTTTTTCAGCCTTTTTCTTAGCCGAAACATCAATAATAAGACAGATTGCACCGTTTTTTTCGCCGTTTGAATAAACAGGATTGGTGATAATCTGCAATGCTCTTCCTTTTACGGTTGTGTCGCCGTTTTTACTCTCGCCCGAAAGAGCCTTGTCAACGCAATCGTTGAGAACCTCGTTGCGTGAAAATGCAATCAAAGTCTTATCGGTAACACCGTCATCATCAGCGCCGAGAAGCTTCGATGCCGAATAATTGCTCATAAGCACCTTTTTGTCAACATCAATAAGAATAAAGCCCTCCGCCATATTTTCGATAAGCGTTGAAATTTTATCCTTTTCAAACTGCAGTCTGCGCATCTGACGCTTGATTTGTCTTTGCTGGCTTGCAATTTTCTGTGCGAGCGGCAAAAGCTCATCATACGGCGAGCCGTTGCCGTTGTCCGCCATTTCCTTAATCGGTTCAATGATTTTCTTCGTGGAGCGCTTTGCCAGAACTGTGCATACGACAAATACACCTATCATAATTATAAGAATTGACGGAATAACAAAAAGAAAAATTCCGTAAATGCTGTCAATTGTCTTTGCAACACGGATTACAGAACCGTCTGCGGTTTTTTCTGCATAGTAGTATGTTATTTTGTTCAAAGTTTCCGACATTCTGTGGCTTGAACCGTTGCCGTCCTTGATTGCCTGTTCAAATTCGGGACGGTCGCTGTGATTCGGCATAGAACTAACATCTGTGTCAACGCTGTCGGATACAACCGAACCGTCACTTTTTATGAGAGTAACACGAAAATCGCCTATCCCGTAATATTTTGAGAGGTCGATTTCGCTGTCGGAATTATAAACGCTGATGATTTTATCGGTATATTGCCGAACCTCAGCCTCCTGTTCATCGGAAAACACAAACCAGAAAGCGGCTGTTGAAAAAACAGCCGTCAGAAGAATGGACACCACAGCGATGACCGAAAAGTTTTTTAAAAGCTTTTTACTCAGTTTCACTTTATTCCCCCGCCTTATATCCGACATTTCTCACGGTTTTGATAAGGTTTCCGCAGCTGCCGAGTTTTTGCCTGAGGGTTGTAATGTGCATATCAACCGTTCTGCTCTCGCCCTCAAAATCATATCCCCACACATTGAGAATGATATTTTCACGGGTAAGCGCCATCCCTTTATTTTTGAGAAGATACTTTAAAAGTTCGTATTCTTTGAAGGTGAGGTTACATTCCTCACCGCAGCTTGTTACAATGTGCTTGGAATCGTCAAAAACAATCTGACCGAGCTTTATTACATCCTGTCTGTCATCAACAGAACATCTGCGGAGGATTGCACGGACTCTTGAAATAAGCTCAAGAACTGAAAACGGTTTTGTAATATAGTCATCGGCACCCATGTCAAGACCTTTGACCTTATCCATTTCACTGCCCTTAGCGGTAACAAGGATAACGGGAACATTTTTTGTCACGGCGTCCCTGCGCATTTTTTCAAGCACGGAAAGTCCGTCAAAATCGGGTAACATAACATCAAGAATTACAAGCTGAGGAATTTCGGCTGTACAAGCCTTAAAAAAGCTTTTGCTTTCACCAAAGCTCTGAACCTCATATCCGCTGCTTTTCATGGCATAAGATTCAAGCTCTCTGATATCGGTATCATCTTCAACAATGTAAATTAACATCTAATACTCTCCCTCAACAAATGTGTATTTAAATGCACCGCAAAGGGGCGTTTGCACTTAAATTAAAATCGGAACATCCGCCATAATTATAGACTTTTTTTGCAAAAATGTAAAGTTTAATAAAACAAAAATCAGGAGCATACAGCTATGCTCCCGTTTGTTAAGCAAAATATATCAGTCGGACAAATCGCAGCTGCCTGTAATTGAAAAAGCAACCCACTCTGCAACATTAACCGCATGGTCTGCAATTCTTTCAAGATACTTTGCAATCATAACGATATCGAGAGCCTCTGAGCCGAGTTCCTTATTCTTATGAATGAGTTCAACCGTTTCATTCTTTGAACGGTTAAAAAGTTCGTCAACAATATCATCCTGACGGGCTACCTTTTTGGCAACCTCAATATCGCTCTTAACAAAAGCGTCAATAGCCTCCGTTACCATTTTTGAGGCATTGTCTGCCATTTCCAAAATGTGAGTAAGATTGAACACCTGCTTTTTGTCCTTGATGTAAACAGACACTTCCGCAATATCAACTGCCTGATCGCCGATTCTCTCAAGGTCGGTAATCATTTTGAGTGCGGCGGAAACATATCTGAGGTCGTGTGCAACCGGTGCCTGATGAAGAAGAAGGTGCAAGCATCTGCTTTGAATGGATTTTTCCGCCTCGTTAATACGATTTTCGTGTTCTCTTGCAATATCAAGCAAATCTTCGCCGTCAACAATCATCTTCATTGTATTTTTGATTGCCTGTTCAACAAGACCGCCCATTTCAATAAGGCTGTCGTTAAGCTGTGTAAGCTCTTTATCAAAATATTCTCTCATTAGCCAAACCTTCCCGTAATGTATTCTTCGGTACGCTTATCCTGCGGATTTGAGAAAATTGCGTCGGTTGAATTACATTCAACCATTTCACCGAGTAAAAAGAACGCTGTTTCATCTGAAATACGCAAAGCCTGCTGCATATTATGTGTTACCATAACGATTGTATAATCGTTTTTCAGTTTAAGGCAAAGCTCCTCAATTTTACCCGTTGAAATAGGATCAAGTGCAGAAGTTGCCTCGTCCATAAGCAGAACTTCGGGTTTTACGGCAAGTGCTCTTGCAATACAAAGTCTTTGTTGCTGACCGCCCGAAAGACCGAGAGCACTCTTTTTGAGTCTGTCTTTAAGCTCATCCCAGATTGCGGCGTCACGCAATGATTCTTCAACAATCCTGTCAAGTTCTTTCTTGCTTTTGATTCCGTGTGTGCGAGGACCGAAAGCGATGTTATCGTAGATGCTCATCGGGAACGGATTGGCTTTCTGGAACACCATACCAACCCTTTTGCGGAGGATATTTACATCCATATCTCCGTAAATATCCTCGTTGTCAAGGCGAATGTCGCCTGTTATCTTACAACCCTCAACAAGGTCGTTCATTCGGTTGAGCGACTTTAAAAGAGTTGACTTACCGCAGCCTGACGGACCGATGAAGGCTGTGATTCTGTTTTTCTTCATACGGATATTTACATCCTTTAACGCATGAAATTTTCCGTAGTAAAGATTCATGTTTTCTATGGTAAATTTATCCATTGTAAAATAGTTATCCTTTCCTGTTACTTCTTGTTGTTTCCGAGTTTCTTTGCAACAAATGCCGAGAGTGTATTGATTGCAAAAACAAGTACAAGAAGTACAACTGCGGTACCCCATGCCTGATCTGTATGAAGTCCTTCATTGGTAAGTACATACATATGAACGGCAAGTGACCGTCCCGAATTGAGAGGGCCTGCCGCATAGCCTGTTGCCGAACCGTAAGTATAAATAAGTGCGGCTGTTTCGCCAACTATTCTGCCGACAGCAAGAATGATTCCGGCAAGAATACCGGGCATCGCACTCGGAAGAATAATTCTCATAATTGTTCTGAGCTTGCCCGAACCGAGTCCGTAACTGCCCTCACGGTATGAATCGGGAACTGTGAGAAGTGCCTCCTCGGTTGTACGCATAATTGTGGGAAGTACCATAATTGCAAGCGTAAATGCACCTGCAAGAAGTGAATAACCCCAGTTAAGGGCATACACAAAGAAAAGCATACCGAAAAGGCCGTAAACAATTGACGGAATACCGGCAAGGGTTTCTGCCATTGTTCTGATTACCTTAACAAGCTTGTTGCCACGCTTTGCATACTCTGCAAGATAGATTGCCGCTCCCACACCGAACGGTACGGAAATTATAAGGGTTACAAGCGTAAGAACAATTGTGTTGATAATTGACGGCATACACGATACATTGTCGCTGTTGTACTCAAGTGAGAACAGCTCGGGGGTAAGGTTCGGAACACCCCGCACAAGAACATAGACAATGATAAATATGAGAGCCGCCGCTGAAAGTGCCGCCGCAAGACCTACAAGAATGAGCAGTACAAGTGAAAGGGGCTTTCTTTTGTAGGCCTTCATTCTCTGTTTAAACGATACTTTGTTGATTGCCTTAATCTGTGACACATCAACCAAAGCGGCATCGTTTTTTATGTTATCGCTGTTAGCCACGCTTTTCACTCCTACTCTTTATAGCCTGCATTGAAAGTGTGATGAGCAGAACAAATACGAACAGAACAACACCCGTTGCAATAAGTGCCTGACGGTGCAAGCCTGTTGAATAACCCATTTCAAGAACAATGTTTGCGGTCAGGGTACGAAGTCCGTCCGTAACGCTGTGCGGAATCTGAACCTGATTGCCTGCAATGAGTACAACTGCCATTGTTTCGCCCAACGCTCTGCCTATGCCGAGAACAACTCCTGCAAGAACGCCTGATTTTGATGCCGGAAGAATTGTCTTGAACACACTTCTTTCCTTTGTAGCACCAAGTGCCAGAGCACCTTCGTAGTAGCTTTCGGGAACTGCTCGGATTGCCGACTCTGACACACCGATAATTGTCGGAAGAATCATAACTCCGAGTACGATTGACGCCGCAAGCCAGCTTGAACCGTCACCGCCGAAGTTATCACGGATGAACGGTACAACTACCATAAGTCCGAAGAAGCCGTAAACAATTGATGGGATGCCTGCCAAAAGCTCTGTTGCCGGTTTAAGCACCCTGTAAAGCGGTGCAGGACAAAATCTTGCAAGAAATACTGCTGTGAGAATTCCTATCGGAACACCGATTATGATTGCTCCCGCAGTAACATATATGCTTGCGATAATCATATCAAAAATTCCATATGATGCAGGCACATTCGTAGGCGCCCATTTCTGTCCGCCTACGAAATCAAAGAAGCCTATTTCTGCCATTGCAGGAACACCGTTACAGAATAAGAATATACAGATTATGACAACCGCCGCTATACTTGTTACAGCTGTGAGGAAGAAAACTCCCTGCATTGCCTTTTCACGAAATCTGTTTAATCTCATTTAATTATGTCACTCCAAACAGTTGTTTCACCTGTGTAAATTGATTTTACCTGATCAAGTGTGAGGTCATCACATGTGTTTGCATTGTTTACGATTACTGCGATACCGTCTTTTGCGATTGTTTCAACCTTGAGTGCGCTCTTTTCTTCATCTTTAAGGTCACGGGACGCCATACCGATATCACATGTGCCGCCCATAGCTGACTGCATACCTGCCGATGAGTCGGATGTCTGGATTTCCACCTTAGCGTTTGTGTTTACCTTCTGATAAGCCTCTGCAAGCTTTTCCATTACAGGTGATACCGAAGTTGAACCTGCTACGCTGATTTTGCCTGACGGCTTCTTACCGCTGTATGCGGCATTTTCCGAAACTGTTACATAACCGTTGTCCGAAACAATCTTCTGACCGTCTGAGCTCATTATGTAATCAACAAAATCCTGAGCAACATCGCTGAGTTCGCCCTTGTAAGCAATGTTGAACGGACGGCTTACTGCATAGTCGCCTGACTTTACATTATCGGCTGTTGCCTCAACACCGCCGATTTTAAGAGCCTTTACCGTATCGTTGAGTGAACCGAGTGAAATGTAACCGATTGCCGCCTCGTTATCCTTAACATTTGTGATAACAGCCTCTGTGCTGTTGATTGTTACAGCCGAAGCAGTTGTGTTGTCTGTCTTGTTGTCGCCGTCCTTAACAAGAACGCCTGTAAGCTCTGTGAATGCGTCTCTTGTGCCCGAGCCTTCTTCTCTTGTTACAACAGAGATTGTTTTTGATGCGTCAAACTTTGCGGCATCCGAACCTGCATCGGATGAGCCGTTTGATGAAGAGCCTGCACCGCCGCAGCCTGCAAATGCAGAAACTGCAAGAACACCGAATAATGCTGTTGCCGTAATTTTTTTAGTCATAGATTTCATTTGAATTTTCTCCTTAAATTCATATCATTTGTGTACCTCTTTCGTACAACATCAGTCTATGACTGTTTTGTAAAATACGCTGTTTGTCAATTGTAAAAAGAGTGTAAATAAAAATATAGGTTTTGTATGCCAAAATAAATTTTTACAAATTTGCGTGACAAAGCCTTTTTTTTGTGGTACAATATTACAGAAGTATGCAGGATGTAAAATAATTCCTGCAAAATTTCAAAATCAACTTACATAAGATTTACAGAGAAATATTATTCCAAGGAGGTCATTTTAGTGGCTGAAAACAAAATCCCATACAAAATATACCTTGACGAAAGCGAAATCCCGACAAAATGGTACAATGTTCGTGCAGATATGAAAAACAAGCCTGCACCGCTTTTAAATCCTGCAACACTCAAGCCTATGACACACGCAGACCTTGCTCCCGTGTTCTGTGATGAGCTTATTGATCAGGAGCTTGACGATACAGACGCATACATTGACATTCCGGAAGAAATTCAGAACTTCTATAAAATGTACCGTCCATCTCCGCTTATAAGAGCATATTTTCTTGAAAAGGCTCTTGACACTCCCGCAAAGATTTACTACAAATTCGAGGGCAACAACACAAGCGGAAGCCACAAGCTCAACAGCGCAATAGCTCAGGCTTATTACGCTAAAAAGCAGGGACTTAAAGGTGTTACAACCGAAACAGGCGCAGGTCAGTGGGGTACTGCCCTTTCAATGGCTTGTTCATATTTCGGCCTTGACTGCAAGGTATTTATGGTAAAGGTTTCATACGAGCAAAAGCCTTTCAGAAGAGAGGTTATGAGAACCTACGGTGCAAGCGTTACTCCGTCACCGTCAACAACAACGGAAGTCGGCAGAAAGATTCTTGAGGCTCACCCCGGTACAACAGGAAGCCTTGGCTGTGCTATTTCTGAGGCTGTTGAGGTTGCAACTCATACAGACGGCTACCGTTATGTACTCGGAAGTGTGCTTAATCAGGTACTTCTTCATCAGTCCGTTATCGGTCTTGAGGCAAAGGCGGCACTTGACAAATACAATGTAAAGCCTGACATTATCATCGGCTGTGCAGGCGGCGGTTCAAACCTCGGCGGTCTTATCTCTCCGTTTATGGGTGAAAAGCTCCGTGGCGAAAATGACTACAAGTTCATCGCTGTTGAGCCGGCATCATGCCCAAGCCTTACAAGAGGTAAGTTTGCATATGACTTCTGCGACACAGGTATGATTTGTCCTCTCGCAAAGATGTACACGCTCGGCAGCGGATTTATTCCGTCAGCCAACCACGCAGGCGGACTTCGTTTCCACGGTATGAGTTCAACACTTTCTCAGCTTTATCATGACGGTCTTATGGAGGCAAGAGCAGTTGAGCAGACAAGCGTATTTGCAGCAGCAGAGCAGTTTGCAAGAGTTGAAGGTATTCTTCCTGCTCCTGAAAGCAGTCACGCAATCAGAGTTGCAATTGACGAGGCTCTCAAGTGCAAAGAAACAGGCGAAGAAAAGACAATTCTCTTCGGTCTTACAGGTACAGGCTACTTTGATATGGTTGCTTATCAGAAGTATAATGACGGCGAAATGAGTGACTACATTCCTACAGACGCCGACCTCCAGCAGGGCTTTGACGGCTTGCCAAAGGTTGACTAATGCGAGTGTCTCGCACCCGGTTCGTGTAGACAGTTTGTTATATTCAAACTTTTGACACCCGAGCGTAGCTTGGTTGTCAATTTACGAACTAACACTATATATATTAATATTTATCGGAATATAAAAAAAGAAAAGAGGTCAGTAATCGCTGACCTCTTTGTTATAGGAGATGATTTTTTGAAAACACCTGTTCTTGAAAGTGAACGAGTCATTTTACGCCCGTTAACCGTTAACGATGCTAAAACGGCATTTAACAACTGGACAAGTGATAATCGAGTTACAAAGTATATGCGGTATAATTCTCACACAAGCCTTGATGATACAATTGAATGGCTTAAAATGGTTGAATATGCAGAAAATTCTGACAAGCAATACGATTGGGGATTTATTGACAAAAAAACGGGTACTCTTTTCGGCAGTGGCGGTCTTGTATGGAATGATGATGAACAGATGTACGAAATCGGTTACAACTGTATGTTTGATTATTGGCACAAAGGCTTTACAACTGAAATAGCCGCAGTAATTCTTAATTTTGCAAAGAACGTTTTAAAGCAAACAAAGATTTACGGTTGCCACGCTGTTGAGAATGTAAACTCGGGAAAAGTTATGATTAAAAATGGATTTGTACCTACCGGATATACTACCGTAACAAACTTTGACGGCACAACTAAAAAGGCACGAACCTACATTTTAAACTTTTAACTATTATACGCAATGAGTGCAATATTTGATGCACAGTTTTCTTCATTTAAATAACAAGTCAGTGCGTTTTATTCGTTTTGGTTTTGCAACCAAAACGATTGGCGAATACTGTTCGCCGCTACATTTAAGGAATTACTTTGCAATATTCATAAAACCAAACAAAAAACGGTTGGATTACTTTTTTTCGTAAATCCAACCGTTAATTTTTTATTTGGTAATCTAAAATCCGAACTTATTCTCTGCCGGCACGAACACTTGCGGAGGCAAGTATATACACAAAACCGAGGAGAATATCGGTTGCTATGTCGAACACTTCAATCACAAAAACAACCTGTCCGTTGACAACATTAAATATGATGTTAAGCACTCCGATAAGCACAAGCACTACTGCGAGTTTGCCCGAAGTTTTCAACATTTTTTGCATATCCGGCGGTGATGTCTTTTTTGAAACGGCTCTCAGTCCCATTGAACCTACTGCGAGCTTCAGCACCATTGAAATGGTGACAGTCACGATTAGCAGATAGTCAAATACCGATGCCGATCCGCCGTCAAATGACGGGATAATCGTATTAACCAGCTTGTATGCAACCAAAATTCCCGAAAATATAACTCCGAGAAACATTACAACTGCCGTTACTTTGATTTTTTCTTTCATAAGACACACCCCCGTGAAGGTTTAAGTTATCAGCCGATAAGTTCCTTAATTTTTGACTCTGCAAGAGCAGGATCTGCCTTACCTCTGCTGTTCTTCATAACATTTCCGACAAGCGACTTAATCGCCTTTTCCTTGCCGTTCTTATAGTCCTCAACAGCCTTTGGATTGCCCTCAACAGCCTGCTTGCACAAATCGTTGAGTGCGTTTTCGTCAAGACCGCCCATATCGCTTTCGCTGATAAATTCAAGAGCACCCTTGCCGCTGTCAAGCATTTTTTCAAGTGTTGCCTTTGCAAGGTTGTTGCGGATTTTACCGCTGTCAAGAAGTTTTACAAGCTCGTTAAGCTGTTCGGGAGTAACCGCAACATCAAAGATTTCCTTGTCAGCCTCGGTTTCCGTTCTGCGGAAAATCTGACCGATAATGAAGTTTGAAACTGTCTTTGGTGACTTAACACCCTCGCAAGCCTTGTCAAAATACTCGCTGATTTTGCGGTACTTTGTAAGAAGCTGTGCATCCTTTTCGGGAATTGCAAGTTCGTCAATATATCTTCTGCACTTGTCGGCAGGAAGCTCAGGCATTGCAGCCTTGATTTCTTCAACAACATCTTTCGGAACATGGATAGTAACAAGGTCGGGATCACGGAAATAACGGTAATCGTGAGCGTCCTCTTTACTTCTCATTGAAGATGTTGTGTTGGTTGCGTCGTCATAACGGAGAGTTTCCTGAACAACACTTCCGCCGTTTTCAATGAGGTCAACCTGTCTTTCAAACTCATACTCCATAGCCTTTGCTATGTTGTTGATTGAATTCATATTTTTAATTTCGGTTCTTGTACCAAGCTTTTCGCTGCCCTTTGGACGAACCGAAATGTTTACATCGCAACGCATTGAGCCTTCCTGCATCTTACAGTCGGAAATTCCGATGTAACGCATAACCTGCTGAAGCTTTTCAACATACTCTCTCGCCTCGTCAATTGAACGAATGTCAGGCTCTGAAACGATTTCGATAAGAGGAACACCGCCACGGTTATAGTCAACATATGTGTCGCCGTGCTGATGAATGAGCTTTCCTGCGTCCTCTTCGATGTGAATGTGGTGCAGACGGATTTTTCTGCCGTTTGAAAGCTCAACATAACCGCCTATAATAAGCGGAGCATAAAGCTGGCTGATCTGATAAGCCTTTGAAAGGTCGGGATAGCAGTAGTTCTTTCTGTCCATTTTTGAAATCTCTGCGATTTCACCGTGAACTGCAAGACCTGCACGGATTGCATAGCGAACTACCTCACGGTTAAGCTTTGGAAGTGTTCCCGGCAGACCGATACACACGGGACAGCAATGGCTGTTTGGCGCACCGCCGAATTTTGTAGTACAGCCGCAGAAGATTTTTGTCTTTGTGGCAAGCTCAATATGGGTTTCAAAACCCGCAACTAATTCGTAACTCACAGCTTAACACCCCACTTTGTATCCTTGAAGTTTTCAGCAGCAGCCTGCTGATATTTGTATGCCGCATTAAGAATTTCAGCCTCGCCAAAGCTCTTGCCGATAAGCTGCATACCAATCGGCATACCCTTTGCGTTGAATCCGCACGGAACCGAAACACCCGGCAGACCTGCAATATTGACAGGTACAGTGCAGATATCCGTAAGATAGGTTTCAATCGGATCGCTTACAGCGTGTCCCTTTTCAAATGCTGTCATAGGAACTGTCGGAGCAAGGATTACATCGCACTTTTCAAATGCGTTGTTGAATGCCTTAACGATAGTACCGCGAAGATTCTGAGCCTTTTTGTAATAAGCGTCATAGTAACCTGCGGAAAGAACATAAGTACCGAGGAGGATTCTGCGTTTAACCTCTTCGCCGAATCCCTCCGAACGGGTACGGCAGACCATATCGTGAGTGCCGTTGTAATGCTCGGTTTTGTAACCAAAACGGATACCGTCATATCTGCCAAGGTTTGAAGATGCCTCGGCACAGGCGATGATATAGTAAACAGGAAGGGCAAATTTGAGTTCGGGCAGGTCAAAGTAAACAATCTCTGCGCCCATTGACTTGTAGATATCGGCAGCCTTTAAGACAGCCTCTTTTACATCGTCACGGACACCCTCAAGATATTCCTTTGCAATACCGATTTTCATGCCCTTGATGTCATTGTTGAGTTTTGAATAAGTGTCACCGACAAAGCCCTTTGAGGTTGAATCTTTTTCATCTCTCTTTGAAATTGCGTCAAAAACAATTGCAGCGTCCTCAACAGACTTTGTAATCGGTCCAATCTGGTCAAGTGAACTTGCGTATGCGATAAGTCCGTAACGGGAAACCGCACCGTAAGTTGGTTTAAGACCTACAATACCGCAGAATGATGCCGGCTGACGGATTGATCCGCCTGTATCAGAGCCAAGACCGTAAGCGGCAATGTTTGCGCCTACCGCACTTGCAACACCGCCTGATGAACCGCCTGAAACATAGTTTGAATCAAACGGATTCATTGCACCGCCAAAGTATGATGTTTCGCATGAAGAGCCCATTGCGAACTCGTCCATATTCGTCTTGCCGAGCATAACTGCGTTTTCGCCTGCAAGAGTTTCCCAAACGGTTGCGTTATAAATTGGCTTATAGCCTGTGAGAATTTTTGAACAACAGGTTGTTTCAATTCCCTTTGTTGAAATATTGTCCTTGAGCGTCATCGGAACACCCTCGAGCATACCGATTTCCTCGCCGGAGGCAATTTTTCTGTCAACAGCCTCGGCAGTTTTGAGAGCCTCCTCGCCTGTTACATTAACATATGCGTTAAGCTCGCCGTCAGCCTTTTCGATTTCATCAAGATAGCTTTTTGTAAGCTCGGTACATGAACACTCTTTTGACACGAGCATTTCATGAATTTTTTCAATAGAACCCATTTTTACACCGCCTTACTCTCTGTTTCTTACAAGGAAGTGATCCTCTGCCTGCTCGGGAGCATTTGAAAGAATTTCCTTTGTATCGTAGGACTCAACAACCTCATCCTCACGAAAAACATTTGACAGATTGTTAATATCGTCAAACTCCTCGCCGTCTGTCGGAGCGTTATTGATTGTGTCGGCAAAATCTATGATTTCCTGCATTGACTTTGTAAGGCCGTCAAGCTCCTCTTCGGGAACAAAAAGCTTTGAAAGCAACGCAATGTTTTCAACATCTTCTCTTGTTACCATAAAAACCGTCCTTTTTAAAGAAAATAGGGCAAGTCATATAATATATAACTCGCCCTTTGAGTTTGAATATATGACTGCAAATGCAGTTTTTATCTTAATTTAATATGAACCTCACGGAGCTGCTGTTCTGTTACCTCACCCGGTGAACCGAGGAGAAGATCCTGAGCATTGGAGTTCATCGGGAATGCAATAACTTCTCTGATGTTCTCTTCCTCTGTAAGGAGCATAATCATACGGTCAACGCCCGGAGCCATACCTGCGTGCGGCGGAGCACCGTACTGGAACGCATTGTAGAGTGCAGAGAACTTAGCCTTGAGGTCATCCTCGCTGTAGCCTGCAAGCTCGAATGCTTTCTTCATAATTTCAATATCATGGTTACGAACAGCGCCTGATGAAAGCTCAACACCGTTGCAAACGATATCGTACTGATAAGCAAGAACCTCTTCGGGATCCTTGTTAAGAAGGCTGTCAAGACCGCCCTGCGGCATTGAGAAAGGATTATGTGTGAAGATAATTTGATTTGTTTCTTCATCTCTCTCAAACATCGGGAAGTCAACGATAAAGCACATTTCAAAACGGCTTGTATCGATAAGGTCAAGACGCTTTGCAACCTCTGTTCTGATCTGACCCGCAAGCTTTGGAGCTTCCTGAGCAGTATCGGCAATAAAGTAGATTACATCGCCTGCTTTTGAACCGTTACGGCTGATAAGCTCTTCACGGTCGCCCTCTTTAAGGAACTTGTCAATCGGACCGTCAAATGTGAGGTCATCTCTAACCTTAACATAGCCAAGACCCTTCATACCGATTGAAAGAGCGAACTCCTCCATCTTCTTGAACCATTTCTTTGACTGACCTGCGGCGTTCGGAACATTGATTGAACGAACTGTCTTCTTGCGGAACGGAGCAAAGTCTGTTTCCTCAAACATATCGCTGATTTCAACAATTACGAGCGGATTGCGGAGGTCAGGCTTGTCTGTACCGTACTTGAGCATACTCTCGGCATACGGAATACGGGCAAACGGAGGCTTTGAAACCTCTTTATTTGAAAACTTCTTGAATGTTTCGTAAAGAACCTCTTCAGCAACAGCAAATACATCTTCCTGTGTTGCAAAAGCCATTTCAAAATCAAGCTGATAGAACTCACCCGGTGAACGGTCTGCACGCGCGTCCTCATCACGGAAGCAAGGTGCAATCTGGAAATACCTGTCAAAGCCTGACACCATAAGGAGCTGTTTAAAAATCTGAGGAGCCTGTGGGAGAGCATAGAATCTGCCCTTGTGCTTTCTGCTCGGGATAAGGTAGTCACGAGCGCCCTCCGGAGATGAAGTTGAAAGGATAGGAGTCTGAATCTCCGTAAAGCCCATTTCGTTCATCTTGTTGCGCAGAAATGTGATAATCTGCGAACGAATCATAATATTATTGTGAACCTTCGGGTTACGGAGGTCAAGAAAACGATATTTAAGTCTTACTTCTTCGTTGGTATTTGTAGAGGTTGCAACCTCAAACGGAAGAACATTCTTACACTTACCGAGAACCTTGATGTCCTCCGTGTGAACTTCAACGAAACCTGTTGCAATCTTCTTGTTGATTGTTTCTTCGTCACGCTTAACAACAGTACCGCTGAGAGTTACTGTACATTCCTTGTTGATATTCTTAAGAAGTTCATCGTTGTGAACAACAACTTGAAGCACACCGTACTGATCACGGATATCGAGGAACATTACACCGCCGTGGTCACGGATATTTTCAACCCAGCCCGCAACTCTGACCTGCTGTCCGATATTTTCTTCTCTTAACTCACCGCAGGTGACTGTGCGGTATTCATTAGCTTTTATCATTACTGTAACTATCCTTTCACAGATATTTTGCCTGTCAGCCTATTTATTTAGCCTATTCTTCTGTATTATAACACAATTGCTGTATTCAATCAATATTTTACAAAAGATTTTTTAAGCATACGGCAAAATATTCCGTTATTCAACGCTTTTAAGGCTTTCAACCATATTAACGGCTTTAATCTTAAAGCTCATAACCGCATTTACAAGAAGCGAGAACAGGAATGTCAGCCCTGCCGCATAGAGGTATGAAGTGAAATAAATATCTCTTCCGAACATAACGTTGTCAACCTCAACCGTCTGAATGATAAAGCCCGTCAAAAGATTTCCGAGAAACAGACCTACGATAATTCCGAGGATAGTCAAAATTATGTTCTCTTTGTAAATGAATGATGAAGTTTCACGGTTGTAGAATCCGAGAACCTTAAAGGTTGCAATTTCACGGACACGCTCGGCAATGTTGATATTTGTAAGGTTGTAGAGTACAACAAAGGCAAGTGCCGCTGCGCAGATTATCATAACCGTAACAACCATATCAAGCGAGTTGAGCATATTTCTAAATTCGTTCAAGCTTGACGCAATGTAGCTTACCGCCGCAATTTTATCATCGGATAAAACCTGTGAGCCGAATTCGTCACAGGCGGAATCCGAGGTGTCTTTGAGTGCGACATCAGCCATATTATAGGTGCAGTCACTGCCGAACAAGCTCTTATAGGCGGTTGGCGTCATATAAACAAAATTGTAAATGTACTGTTCAAAAATTCCGCTGACCTTAACCTCCGCCTTTTTGCCGTCAACATTCAGTGTGATTTTGTCGCCCGTTTTTATTCCAAGCTCACTGCACATTTTTTCACTGAGCATTACTCCGCTGTCCGAAAGCTTGAGTTCTTCTTTGCCTTTTCTTGTATGCAGAGAAACAATTTCGTCAAACTTTTCGGGATTCTGCGGTACAACAAGATTTGTGTCGCTGTCCTTAACCTTACTGCCGTGTGTTACCGTACATTCCTGCTGTGAAACAAGCATTGAGTGTTTGACATTGCTGTTTTTATCAAGTGTATCTGTCAAAAACGAAAGATTGTCGGCACTTCCGCTGTCTTTAGGAACAACAACGGCATCGTATTTATAGATTGTTTCAAACTGATCGTGTGTCATCGGTTCAAAGCTGTTGAGCAAACCGAATGCGGCAACAATCAGAGCCGTACAGCCTGCCACACCGATAACAGTCATACAAAGTCTTACCTTGTATCTGAACAGATTTCTTGCGGTCAGCTTTGAGTTAAAGCTCATATGTGACCACAACGGTTTTATGCGTTCAAGCAAAATTCTCTTGCCCGCCTTTGGTGCTTTCGGCCGCATAACAGCCGCAGGCTTTTCGTGCAGAGATTTTGCACACACCGCAACCGACACAACAACCGTGCAGACAACTGCGGCAACAATTCCGAAAATTATGCTTGTATAGTCTGGTATCAGCGTTATATCGCCGATGTAGTACATAATTTTGTAAGCATCATAAATTACAAACGGCAAGGTTAAAATGCCGATTAAAATACCGATTACACTTCCGATAACAGCCGCAAGCAACGAGTAGATTACAAACTTCATTACAATGCTTATGTTGCTGTAGCCGAGTGCTTTTAGCGTTCCGATTTCGGTACGCTTTTCTTCAATAAGTCTTGTCATTGTGGTTACGCAGACAAGCACCGCTACGAGCAGGAAGAATACGGGAAATACCGTTGCAACAGCGCCGAGTCTGTCTGCATTTGAAGAAAATGTTGAGTAACCCGGGTTGTCGCTTCTGTCGAAGACATACCACTTTGGTTCTGTAAGAGAATTGATTTCTTCCTCTGCATCTTTGATTTTATCCTCTGCTTTTTTAAATTCTTCATCGGCTTTTTTAACACCGTCATCGTATTCTGTCTGTGCATCGGAAAGCTTTTTCTCGCCGTTTTTCTTTTCCTCGGCAAGCTTTGCAACACCGCTGTCATATTCGCTCTGAGCGTCATTCAGCTTGCTTTCTGCCGAATCAAGCTGTGCCTGACCGTCTGCCGACTGTTGTGCAAGTTCTGCTTTTGCGGCATCAAGCTGTGTTCTTCCGCTTGAAATCTGCGAATATGCGTAGTCAAGCTGAGCCTGTCCCTCACTTTTTTTCTGTTCAAAAAGTGCCTTGTTTTCAGCAAGCTGATTTTCGCTTTTTTCAAGCTGTGCCTTTGCGGAATCGTATGCTGCGTTGAGTTCGTCAAGCTTCTGCTGAGCCTGTTCAAGCTGTGCGTTCAAAACAGCAAGCGTTTCTTCATCGGTTGTCTGACTGATTTGATTCTGCAAAGCCGAAACAGCGTCCTCAGCCTGACTTATTCCTGCCAAAAGCTGCGGTTCCTGTTCGGTTTGAAATGTATCCTTTGCCGACTGCAGCTGATATTCCGCATTTTCAATTTCAGCCTGTGATTTTGAAATTTCTTTGTCAAATTCTGCTTTTGAAGAATTATATTGCTTTTCGGCAGAATTAAGCTGACTTTCCTTTTCGGCAATCTGAGCCTGTGCGTCGGCAATTTTTGTGTTATATTCGTTGCGTGAGTTTTCAAGCTGTGTCTTGCCGTCCTCAATCTGCTGTTTTGCCGAATCAAGTTTTTTCTGTGCGTCATCGGTCTTGGTTTTCAGCTCTTTTTTGCCGTCATCAATCGCCGTCTTTGCATCGGCAAGCTTCTTTTCGGTTTTTTCTTTATTGTCCGAATACTCCTGCTTTGCATCTGCAAGGTCGCTCTTAGCCTTGTCGATAACCTCAACCGTAAAGCTGTTGCTCCTGTCCTCTCCCACCTTTTCAAAATCGGCGGCTTTATCCTCTATGGCATTATCATAATCGTCCGTGTATGCCAAGAATTTATCCGAAATATCGGTTTTTACATAAAGCTCCGTATAGCGTTCAAAGGCGAAATCTTCGGGGCAAATGTAGAAATAGTCCGAGATTTTTCCGTTGCCGACCGTCGTAGTTCCTCGCTGATATGCTATGTAAAGAGGTGACTGCACAAGACCGACCACCGTGTATTCAAGGGTTTTAAGTTCGGTTGAAGTGTCTGTATCGCCCGTCTGTTTTGCAAATCTGATTTTGTCACCGATTTTATAACCCTCTGCCGTGAACGAGCTTGAATCGGCTGCAATTTCACCCGACTTTTCGGGAAGTCTGCCTTCCGTCAAAACAAGCTTGTTCTGAACGGAATTATCACCGTATTTTTCGGGAAGCGCAATGACTCTCATAGTCCTGCCGCCGCTGTCGGCATCGGTCTGAACATCGCAGAAATATGACGGCATAACAGAGGTTACTCCGTCCGTATTTTTTACCGCCTTTATGTCGTCCTCATCAAATCCGACCGTTGACACAAGGCGGTAATCCATAAGCTCCTGCTCGTCCGTGTAGGTTCTTGCAAGATTGTACATTGACGGAACCGTCGCCTTTATTCCGGCAAAAAATCCCACTCCGAGGGCGATAATCGCCATAATTGAGATGAATCTTGCCTTTGTATTTTTAATTTCTCTGAATGTGTTTTTTATCAAGGATTTAGTCATTGTGACACCTCCTTTTCATTTTTTACCACTCAATTTCTTCAACATTTTTCGGATTTTCATTGTAAATATCTTCAACAATTTTTCCGCTTTTCATTCTTAAAATGTGATCCGCCATCGGTGTTATTGCTCCGTTGTGAGTGATGAGAACAACGGTCATTTTGTCTTTACGGCAGGTTTCCTGCAACAATTTCAGAATCTGTCTGCCCGTGTTGTAGTCAAGCGCACCTGTCGGTTCGTCACAAAGCAAAAGCTTCGGTCTTTTGGCAAGTGCTCTTGCGATTGAAACTCTCTGCTGTTCACCGCCCGAAAGCTGTGCGGGGAAGTTGTTTGCCCTTTCAAGCAAGCCCACGCTGTCAAGGGCAGTTTCGCTGTCAAGAGGATTACTGCAAATCTGAGCGGCAAGCTCAACATTTTCCTTTGCCGTTAGGTTATGAACAAGGTTGTAAAACTGGAACACAAAGCCTATGTCGTGCCGTCTGTACTCAATAAGCTGTTTGTCCTTAAATTTGCTTATATCCTTTCCGCCGACAATGATTTCGCCCTCGGAACAGCTGTCCATTCCGCCGAGAATATTCAGAACGGTTGTTTTGCCTGCACCGGACGCACCGACTACAATTGCAAACTCGCCCTCCTCAACCTTGAACGAAATGCCGTCAACCGCATTGATAACAACCTCACCCATTTTGTATCTTTTGTAAACATTATTAAATTCTACAAGGCTCATAAAATCACCCTTTTCATATGTTTCTTACAGAAAAAATCACTGTGCTTTGCATACTAATTATACCAAATTAACACCGCAATATCAACAGAAATCTTACCGTATTCGTCATCTGTATGAACAATATTTTGAAATTATACATATAAAAACAGCAGAGGTCACACTAAACCTCCGCTGCAAAAAATTATTCATATGTATGATTACAGACCTCGTTGATTTTATCACGAAGCTTTAAGAAATCGTCAAAAGCGTCGGGCTTTCTGCGCGGATCACGCAAAATTGCCGCAGGATGAAGCATTGCCATCATAAGCACACCGTTTTTCTCAATCCACTGACCGTGTTCCTTTGTGATTTTGATATCCGATTTAATAAGCCTTGCCGCCGCAATTCTGCCGAGACAGACAATAATTTTCGGCTTGATCATTCTCACCTGTGTTCTGAGCCACTCAATGCACATTTCCTGTTCTTCGGGCTTTGGGTCACGATTTTTCGGCGGACGGCACTTTACCATATTGGCAATGTAAATATTCTTGTTTCTGTCAAGGTCAACAGCCGCAAGCATTTTGTCAAGCAGTTTGCCTGCTCTGCCGACAAACGGTTCGCCTTGAAGATCCTCGTTTTCTCCCGGACCTTCACCGATGAACATAACCTCTGCATTTTCGTTGCCGACGCCCACAACAACATTTGTGCGAGTTTCGCAGAGTTCACACCTGTGACAGTTTTCACAAGCCGATCTTAATTCTTCCCAGGTATTATACATAATTTTCTCTCCCAAAATAAAGATTTAAATTTATCAAAAATGTTGAAATTCCAAGAATAAAGTAGTAAAATAAACACGAAGCCGTACGGCAAATTCTAATTGAATGGTGGTACACAAAATGAAAGTAATGGTTGAAACATCAGCGCATCATGTTCATGTTACCAAAGAAACTCTTGAGGCTCTCTTTGGCAAGGGCGCAACTCTTACAAACAAAAAGAATCTTTCACAGCCCGGACAGTTTGCCTGTGTTGAAAAGGTAACTGTTGTAGGTCCGAAAAGTGAAATGAAAATGTCAATTCTCGGTCCCGAAAGAAGTGCAGATCAGGTTGAAATCTCTCTTACAGACGCTCGTAAGCTCGGCATTGCCGCTCCTGTCAGAGAATCAGGCGATATCGCAGGCACACCCGGTTGTAAGCTTGTCGGTCCCGAGGGCGAAGTTGAAATCGAATGCGGTGTAATTGCCGCTAAAAGACACATTCACCTTGATCCGAAAACTGCAGAGGAGTTTGGTCTTAAAGACAAACAGCTCGTTTCGGTTAAGGTCGGCGAAAATACAGGCAGAGCAACAACATTCGGTGATGTTGTAATCAGAGTAAACGCAAACTACGCTCCTGCAATGCACATTGATACAGACGAATCAAATGCCGCAGGTCTTGGCGGTACGGTTGACGGCGAAATCATCGCATAATTTCGATTTAAACCAAATCACATTTTTTGGACAGTCTTAAAGGCTGTCCTTTTGTTTTGCCAAATTTTTAATACCGACAGATATTTATCATCAAAGTCTGCTTAAAAATGTGTGGAGAAAATCGGGGAAAATTTCTCGCCACGATTTTTCATTGTGTGCGTTTTCAAAAAGAATGACCTCGTTCATTCTGTCATACGGATAGAAGCTTTCTTCCAAAAGTTCATAGAGCATTTCGGTGCTTTCAAAAATCATCTCTTCAATCTCGTCACCGTTACCCGTATAGATGTAGAGGTACGGCATATTTTCAACAATTTTTGTCGAAAGATATTTCGCCCAATCCTCTCTTGTGTAACAGAGAAATGCAGGAGAAAACACACCTGCGTAGCCGAATTTTTCGTGGTGTTCAACAGCCGAAAAGAATGACATAAGTCCACCCGATGAGCTTCCGCAGACGGCAACATTCTGTCTGTCGGTGCATACGGGGAAATTATTTTCAACATACGGAATGACGGTATTCATAAGAAAATTGTCAAAGATTTCGCCCTCGGGTTTGAAATTCTCACAGAACATTTCAAGGTGCTGAACCTCACCGATTGATTTCGGAGTAAGTTCGCTGTCACGCCAAGCATTACCGTTGTCAATACCTACAATTACAGCGTTACCCACACCGCTTTTCTGCTCATTTTCAACAGCTTTTACAACCTCCCACGAACCGTGCGGAGTTGAATTATCGTCAAAAAGATTCTGTCCGTCTGTCATATAGACTACGGGAAGTTTTTCACCGTCGGAATGTGACGGAACATAAATCCAGACGGTTCTGTCGCCCTTGTCGGGATACGGAAGTTTTATTGTATGTAACTTTGCGTCAGCCATAAAATCACCTATTTTTTAATTATCTAATAGATATTAAACCATAAAAACGGCTGTGTTGCAACCTAATTTTTTACGGTTGCATAAACACAAAAATTCCCGTAAATAATATCTACAGAGGTGATTTGTTATGACTAACGATATTGAAATGCTCAACTGCGTTTTGCAGAATGCCGAAATGGGCTGTCAGGGAATTACGAGCGTAAGGAAAAGTTTGAAAGACAGCAAGGTTGACGGTGTTTTATGCGAACATCTTATTAAATACGGAAAGCTGTATCATTGTGCAAATAAAATGTTGCAAAATCGTGGTGCAGAGCCACACAGAGTGAGTAATATGACAAAAACAATGACACGCTATGCCGCACAAAGGGATTTAAAGCGTGACTCGTCATCTTCGCACATTGCCGAAATGATGATAAAAGGCAACACAATGGGAGTGAATAAAATGTCACGCAAAATTCGAGAATATAACGGCAATGACCCCCATGTCAGCCTCCTCGCCAAAAGAATGTTAGAAACCGAAGAAGAAAACATAAAAGAAATGTCCGCATTTTTGTAAGTATAATCTCAATAAAAAACACCCGAAAGGAATTTTTTCAAAAACCTTTCGGGTGAAAATTTTTATTTAGATAAAGGTTGCACCAATTATGATGCGTTAAGCACAGTCGGGCAAATTAAGCCTTAGGACCTGCTTCAACGAGAGCCTTACCAGCTTCGTTGCCTTCGTACTTAGCAAAGTTCTTAACAAAACGGCTTGCAAGATCCTTAGCCTTCTCTTCCCAATCAGCAACATTTGCATATGTGTCACGAGGATCGAGGATGCCTGAATCAACGCCGGGGAGCTCTGTAGGAACTTCAAAGTTGAAGTGTGGAATTGTCTTTGTAGGAGCCTTTGTGATAGAACCGTCAAGGATAGCGTCGATGATACCACGAGTATCCTTAATAGAGATACGCTTGCCTGAGCCGTTCCAACCTGTGTTTACGAGGTATGCCTTAGCACCGCTCATTTCCATCTTCTTAACGAGCTCTTCAGCATACTTTGTAGGATGAAGCTCGAGGAATGCCTGACCGAAGCAAGCTGAGAATGTTGGAGTTGGCTCTGTGATGCCACGCTCTGTACCTGCAAGCTTAGCTGTGAAGCCTGAGAGGAAGTAGTACTTTGTCTGCTCAGGTGTGAGGATTGAAACAGGCGGAAGTACGCCGAAAGCATCAGCTGAAAGGAAGATTACATTCTTTGCAGCAGGAGCTGAAGAAACAGGGCGAACAATGTTGTCAATGTGATCAATCGGATATGATACACGAGTGTTCTCTGTTACAGTCTTGTCGTTAAAGTCAATCTTGCCTTCCTTGTCAACAGTAACATTTTCAAGAAGAGCGTCTCTTCTGATAGCGTTGTAGATGTCAGGCTCTGACTCTTTGTCAAGGTTGATAACCTTAGCATAGCAGCCGCCTTCAAAGTTGAATACGCCGTTGTCATCCCAGCCGTGCTCGTCATCACCGATGAGGAGTCTCTTAGGATCTGTTGAAAGTGTAGTCTTACCTGTACCTGAAAGACCGAAGAAGATAGCTGTGTTCTCGCCGTTCTTATCTGTGTTGGCTGAGCAGTGCATTGAAGCGATGCCCTTGAGCGGGAGGTAGTAGTTCATCATTGAGAACATACCCTTCTTCATCTCACCGCCGTACCATGTGTTGATGATAACCTGCTCACGGCTTGTGATGTTGAATACAACAGCTGTTTCTGAGTTAAGACCGAGCTCCTTGTAGTTTTCAACCTTAGCCTTTGATGCGTTGTAAACAACGAAATCAGGCTCAAAGTTTTCAAGCTCTTCAGCTGAAGGAGTGATGAACATATTTGTTACAAAGTGAGCCTGCCAAGCAACCTCAACGATGAAACGAACAGCCATTCTTGTGTCCTTGTTAGCACCGCAGAAAGCATCTACAACATAAAGCTTCTTGTTAGAAAGCTCTTTCTTTGCGATTTCCTTAACTGCCTTCCAAGTTTCCTCAGATGCAGGGTGGTTGTCGTTCTTGTACTCGTCAGAAGTCCACCAAACAGTGTCCTTTGAGTTCTCGTCCATAACGATGAACTTGTCCTTAGGTGAACGACCTGTGTAAACGCCGGTCTTAACATTAACTGCGCCAAGCTCAGTTTCCTGACCAACTTCATAACCCTCGAGTTCGGGTCTTGTTTCTTCTTTGAAAAGCTCTTCATAAGAAGGATTGTGAACGATTTCAGTGGTACCTGTAATACCGTACTTTGTTAAATCAATCTTTGCCATTTCAGTATCAACCTTTCTATGTTTCCTGAATTCACATAGATAGTGGAATTGCGACAAATACCCCTTGTCAGCGTTAATATCCAACACCCTATGTTCGTTAATAGTTTATCACAAAAGAATCGGCTCGTCAAGCAAAACAGCAATCAAAAGCAGTTAAAACAGACATTGTGATTATATTGTCCATACTCATTTATTGTAAGATGAAAAATCAAATTTATGCTAAATCAAAAAAGACAAATTTTAACAATAAACGCAAAAAAGTCCGACAGAAATCTGTCGGACTTAAAATGCAAGCTATAAGTAAAATTACTTAAGTTCTACTTCAGCGCCGGCCTCTTCGAGCTTAGCCTTCATAGCTTCAGCGTCTTCCTTAGAAACGCCTTCCTTGAGAGCCTTAGGAGCACCGTCAACGAGTGCCTTTGCTTCCTTAAGACCAAGACCTGTTATTTCACGAACAGCCTTGATAACAGCAATCTTGTTGCCGCCTGCAGCCTTAAGAACTACATCGAACTCTGTCTGCTCAGCAGCAGCAGCGCCACCGTCAGCAGCAGGACCAGCAACTGCAACTGCAGCAGCAGCTGATACACCAAACTCATCCTCTACAGCGTGAACGAGCTCTGAAAGCTCAAGAACTGTGAGGCCTTTTAATTCTTCAATAATAGCAGTAATTTTCTCTGATGCCATTGTAATTTACCTCCAATATGATAATTAGTAAAATTTTAATTGATTGCAGCCGATTATTCTGCTGCGGGAGCTTCTGCCTCTGCAGGAGCCTCTTCTGCTGCCTCAGCAGCACAAGCTTCAACGCCGCCCTTGTCAACGATAGCCTGTACGGCACGCGCAAAGGATGCGATAGGTGCCTGGAATGCACCAAGAACATTTGCGAGAAGTACTTCTCTTGTCGGGAGCTTTGAAAGGGCAACGATTGTGTCCATATCAATTACAGCGCCGTCAAGATAAGCTGACTTAACCTTAAAGTTGTCATGATCCTTAGCATAGTTGCAAAGGATTCTTGCAGCAGCAGCGTACTCGCTGTCACTTGTAGCAATAGCTGTTGTACCCTCGAGAACAGGCTTAATGTCTTCAAGACCTGCTTCCTCACAAGCACGGGAAAGAAGTGTGTTCTTTACTACTGTGTACTTAACATCGTTCTCACGAAGCTCTTTTCTGAGCTTTGTATCGTCCTCTGTGTTGATACCCTCGTAGCTTACAACCACACCTGTAATTGAGCTTTTGAGTCTTTCCGAAAGCTCTGCAACGATTGCTTTCTTCTGCTCTAAAACACTTTGACTTGGCAAGATAAATTCACCTCCAAAATATTTGTAACGCAGTTCATAAAAAACAGCCGTCCGTTTTACCTCGGACGGCTGCAAAAATACAAAAGTATAATTTGCATCTTCCTCGGCAGGCAGGATAATCCTTTACGCTTACGCACCTGCTGTCTTTAGAACAGCGAATTTATATATTCACACTACCGTGTAAATATCTTTAATTAAGCACCAAACTTTGCAGGGTTGATGCGAACGCTCGGACCCATTGTTGAAGTAATGGCAACTGAGCGGATATACTGACCCTTTGAAGCAGCAGGCTTAGCCTTTACGATAGCACCCATGAGAGTGTCAAGGTTTTCGCCGAGCTTCTCGGCACCGAAGCTTGCCTTACCGATTGGGCAGTGAATGATGTTTGTTTTGTCAAGACGGTACTCAATCTTACCTGCCTTAGCTTCTTTAACAGCCTTGGCAATGTCAGGAGTTACAGTACCTGCCTTTGGGTTTGGCATAAGACCGCGGGGACCGAGGATTCTACCGAGACGACCTACAAGACCCATGCAATCGGGAGTTGTAATAAGAACATCAAAGTCCATCCAGTTCTCCTGCTGAATCTTCTGAGTCATATCCTCAGCACCGACAAAGTCAGCACCTGCTTCCTTGGCAAGCTCTTCGTTAGCGCCCTTACAAATTGCAAGAACTCTAACCTTTTTACCTGTACCGTTAGGAAGAACAACCGCACCTCTAACCTGCTGGTCAGCATGACGGCTGTCAACGCCGAGCTTTACATGAAGCTCAACTGTTTCGTCAAACTTAGCAACTGCAGTCTTGATAACTGTGTCAAGTGCCTCGTTTGTATCATATAATTTAGTTCTGTCAACGAGCTTAGCAGCGTCAACATATTTCTTACCGTGTTTCATCAGTCTTCCTCCATTGTTAGGTGGTCAATCGGAATTATCCTCCCACCCGGAAATAATTAGTCAACTACTGTAATACCCATGCTTCTTGCTGTACCAGAAATCATGCTGATAGCAGCATCAAGTGAACCTGCGTTGAGGTCAGGCATCTTCTGCTCTGCAATCTTTGTGATCTGCTCACGAGTGATCTGAGCTACCTTTGTCTTATTAGGTACGCCTGAACCGCTGTCGATACCGCAAGCCTTCTTAAGAAGAACCGCAGCAGGCGGAGTCTTTGTAATGAAAGTGAATGAACGGTCTGCATATACAGTAATTACTACCGGAATGATAAGACCGATATCATTCTTTGTACGCTCATTAAAATCCTTTGTGAACGCAACAATGTTTACACCGTGCTGACCGAGAGCCGGACCAACAGGTGGTGCCGGAGTAGCCTTTCCGGCGGGAATCTGCAGCTTAATTAAGCCTACAACCTTCTGAGCCATTGTGTTTGCACCTCCAAAATTCGTGGTAAATTGCGGGACGCCACTGTGTAGGGTCCCTCCCACAGGGAGCGTTACACTCCCAATAAAAAGCCAATCGGCTGATTATTATTTGATTAATCTTCTATCGGTTCAGCCTGAGCAAGCTCAAGTTCAACCGGCGTTTCGCGTCCGAACATAGAAACAACTACGCGGACATAATCTTTATCGGCGTCAATTTCTTCAACAACACCGACAAAATCCTCAAGCGGACCATCTATAATGCGAACTGAATCGCCGACAGAATAGTTAAGCTTAACGCTTCGTGTTTCAACACCCATTCTGTAAACCTCCGCGTCTGTGAGCGGAACAGGCTTTGAACCCGGTCCGACAAATCCTGTGCAACCTCTGATGTTGCGAACAACATACCAGGTTTCATCAGTATAGACCATCTTAACAAAAACATAGCCGGGAAACAGCTTGTTTTCAACCTCTTTGGTTTTGTCACCGACTGTTTCGGTTACAATCTCAACAGGAACCTTGACATCAATAATCATATCCTGAAGATTTCTGTTTTCGGCTGTGGTCTTAAGATCTGTTGCGACCTTGTTTTCATAACCTGAATAAGTATGAACAACATACCATTTTGCTTCTGATTCTGCCATAACAGCTTTCTCCCTTTCGTAAATCAAGTAATGTCAGGTAGGAATCAGGCGGTTGTGTTCATAAAAAGACCCACAAGTGCGTACAAGCCCTGATCAAGAGCAAATATAAATACGCCTACGATGGCTACCATAGCGATAACAATACCGAAGTTCTTTGTTGTCTGCTTTGGAGTCGGCCATGTGATCTTTTTGATTTCACCCTTACAGGAGCCGAGGTACTTTGCAAGCCTTTTAAAAACATTAGGCTTCTTATCAGGCTTTTTAGCAGTTGCCTTTGCGGTTTCAGACTTTTTCTCAGCCATTTTGTACCTCCATTATTTTGTTTCCTTGTGAAGAGTGTGTTTCTTACAGAAACGGCAGTACTTGTTCATTTCAAGTCTGTCCGGACTGTTTTTCTTGTTCTTCATTGTGTTGTAATTACGCTGTTTGCACTCTGTGCAGGCCAATGTGATTTTTACTCTCATAACGGCACCTCCCGGTTTTTTCGGAATATTTTAGCCTCCCTCAATAGGGCACAAAAAAATAAGCCCCTTTCAGAGGTAAGGATATTCTACCATATATCAAGGCTTTAGTCAAGCCTTTTTTGAATTTTTCTGCATAAATTACGCATTTATTGCAGCATTCCGTAAATTCCGCCTTATTTGACGGAACTTACGGTAATCACAGATAAATCATTTGTCGGACAATGTGTTTGCCTTGGTCTTAATCTTTTTAACCTTTTCAGGCTTTACTGTCTTGCCCTTAAAGGCTCTTGCATTTGTTGCGGCAACCTTAAGGTCATCGCTGAAATGGTCATAAAGAGCGTTGTAATCGTCATCATCAAGTGAATTGAGAAGAACAATTGTAATAATTGCCCGTGTGTCAACATCGCCGTTGTTATACTGAAGATTGAACACGCCTGCAAACTTTTCCATCTCATTCTTATTTGCACGCTTTATATATGTCGGAAGCTTTGGAGCAATATGCTCTTTTGCAAATGTTGCTCCCCTGAACGGGAAATAGCAATCCTCTTCATTCTTAATTTCCTCACGAAGCTCCGGAAAATATGTTACAAAACGCTTTGCAAGAAACTTTGGGTCTGCATTGCCGTCATCGTCTTTTTTCTTTTTCTGCTTAACCTGCTTTGCTCTTTTGATTGCAAGTGTACCCGACACCGCCTCAACAAAATCGTTTGCAATGCTGTCTGCATCCTTCTGTGTACCTACTGTTTCATCATAGAGCCATGTTGCAAGTGTTTTCCATTCATTATCAGGTCCTTCATCTGTCATTGTACATGAACGAAGCACCATCTGTTCTTTGTCTTTATAATATACTACCGAATAGGCAAGAGTTGTGCTTATAAACAGAGATACAAGCTCGTTGTCATTTTCGGCAACTACCTTCTGCTTTGTATAACCCTGCTTTACAAGTTCTTCTTCCACCTTGCCAACGATGTAATCAAACGCTTTTTTAAATTCCAACTTAATCTTCCTCTCGGATTAGTCTGTTAAAATTCATTATACAATCAAATAACAGATTTGTCAAAGGTTTTGACTTGCAAGACGCACATTATTGTGTTATTATTTAAGCTGTATATTAATGTAAAAGAAGGTTTTATTATGTCTTGTCAAGATGCTATCGGAGTTTTCGACTCCGGATTAGGCGGACTCAGCGCTGTGAAAGAGTTTTTACATGTGCTGCCAAACGAGAAAATAATATACTTTGGAGATACGGGAAGAGTGCCATACGGCAACAGAAGCCGTGAAACAATTTCAAAGTATGCCTTTCAGGACGCAAGCTTTTTGTTGAAACACAATGTTAAGACAATCGTTGCAGCCTGCGGCACGGTAAGCTCTGTTGCAGGCGATATGCTTGAAGAAAGGCTCCCTGTTCCCTACACAGGCGTTGTAAATCCAACCGCATTCATTGCCGACCGAAAAACAAAGAACGGTAAAATAGGAATTATCGGCACTGCCGCAACAATTTCGAGCCACAGCTACAAGCTCCGCCTTGAAAAGCTAAACCCAAAATACAAGGTTTATGAGCAGGCTTGTCCGCTTTTTGTTCCGCTTGTTGAAAACGGCTTCATCTGTCGTGACGACCAGATTGTAAGGCTTGTCATCAGAAGATATCTTTCCGAACTCAAGGAAACAGGCGTTGACACCCTTATTCTCGGTTGTACTCACTATCCGCTTTTGCGTGACGCAATTGCTGACTTTATGGGTGACGGAGTTACGCTTGTTGATTCGGGATATGAAACTGCAATCTATTGCTCAAAAATTCTCAGAGAAAATAATCTGCTCAATACAAGCGGTGAACGTTATACGCCTGAATTTTATGTCAGCGACACTCCTGACGGATTTAAAAGCGTTGCAGGTCTGTTTTTGGGAAGAGATATGGAGCATACTGTTACACAGATTGACATTGAACAGTATTGATGAGGAAAGCTATGGCAGATAAGGAAAAAAATAAAGGTAAATATATGATTTCCATTCTGGGGGAACAGATTCTTGACGATGACAGCGACAGAATTGAGGTTCTCACAGAGGGAAATTTTCTGATGAAAAAAGATCATTGTTACATCGGCTATAAGGAATATGACGAGGACGCGCCGCAGAGCTTTTATGACAATCTCATCAAGGTTCAGGGCGATGTGGTTACAATCACACGCAAAGGTCCCATGCGCTCACAGCTTATGCTTGAAAAAGGCAAAAGGCATCAATGCCTGTATCAGACGCCGGCAGGCGACCTTATGATAGGAGTTTTCACAAAAACAATGAACAACTCTCTTTCAAAAAAAGGCGGTACGCTTGAGGTCAGCTACACGCTTGATTTCAACAATGACCTTGTGAGCGAAAACAAGTTTAAAATTACGGTTGAAGAAAAAGAAAAGTTTGAAAATGAGGTAGATTGATATGGATACATACGCACTTGCTGTACAACAGCTTAAAAAGGCAATTGAAAACGCTATTGAAAAGGCGATTGCAAACGGAGAGCTTCCGCAGGCAGAAACCGCTCCGTTCATCATTGAAACACCTGCCGACAGAAGTCACGGTGACTTTGCAACCAACGCGGCAATGGCAGGTGCAAAGGCATTCCGTATGCCGCCTTTCAAAATTGCACAGGCTATCACATCAAACCTTGACCTTGAGGGTACAATGTTTGACCGCTTTGAAACAGCAGGTCCGGGATTCATCAATTTCTTCCTCGGCACTGAATTTTATTCGGCTGTAATCAGAGAAATCCTTGCCAATCCCGAAGCATACGGCAGAAGTGAATACGGCAGAGATGAAAAGGTTATGGTTGAGTTCGTATCCGCCAACCCGACAGGTCCTATGCACATGGGCAACGCAAGAGGCGGTGCTCTCGGCGACTGTCTTGCCGCTGTTCTTGACAAAGCAGGCTACAACGCATGGCGTGAGTTTTATGTAAACGACGCCGGCAATCAGATTGAAAAGTTCGGCTGTTCACTTGAAGCAAGATATCTTCAGATTTTCAAGGGCGATGAAATAGAGTTTCCCGAGGACGGCTATCAGGGCGAGGACATCAAAGACCTTGCAAAAGAATATGCTGACCTGAACGGCGACAGCCTTGTTAATGTAAGCGCAGAAGAACGCAAGAAGGCTCTTGTTGACTATGCACTTCCTAAGAACATCGAGAAGATGCAGGCTGATATGGAAAAATACAAGATTTTCTATGACAAATGGTTCTTTGAAAGCGAGCTTCACAAGAGTGGTGCTGTTAAGGCTGTTGTTGACCTTCTCACGAAAAAAGGACTTACCTACGAAAAAGAGGGTGCTGTTTGGTACAAGAACAAAGAGGTGCTCACACAGAAACTTCTCAAAGAGGGCAAGTCACAGAAATACATTGACAACCTTGAATTAAAGGACGATGTTCTCATTCGTCAGAACGGCAACCCGACATATTTCACAGCCGACATCGCATATCACAAGAACAAATTTGACCGTGGATTCACAACTCTTATTGATGTTTGGGGCGCAGACCACCACGGTCATGTTATGAGAATGAAAGGCGCAATGGACGCAATCGGCTATGACGGTGACAAGCTCAATGTTGTTCTTATGCAGCTTGTAAAGCTTGTTAAGGACGGCGAGCTTGTAAAAATGAGCAAGCGTACCGGCAAGGCCATTCAGCTTGGCGATTTGCTTGACGAAGTGCCTGTTGACAGCGCAAGGTTCCTCTTTAACACCAAAGAGGCTAACACACAGATGGACTTTGACCTTGACCTTGCAGTAAGTCAGGACAATCAGAACCCTGTTTATTATGTTCAATACGCACACGCAAGAATTTGCAGTATCTTCAAGTCACTTGCAAAAGAGGGCATTTCTCCGAGAGAATGTACAGACGCAGAGCTTGCACTCCTCACAGCTCCCGAAGAAAAGGAACTCATCAATCATCTTGCGTCATACACCAACGAAATCATCAGTGCGGCAAAGGATTACGACCCGACCAAGGTTACACGCTATGTAACACAGCTTGCAACACTTTTCCACAAATTCTACAACGCTTGCCGTGTTAAGGGCGAAGAAGAAGGTCTTATGCAGGCAAGACTTGCACTTTGCAACTGTGTAAGAGCCGTTATCAAAAATGTTCTTACAATGTTCAACATCTCCTGCCCCGAAAGTATGTAAGCAGCGTGTCGCTTCACCTTCTTTGAGCAGACAGTTTGAGTGATATTTTCTTGATGTTTTCAATTAAAATGTCTTGCAATCCGGTCTTACAATCCTAAGAGTTTTTCTGTAAAATATCTGTAGAGCATATTTTTCCTCCGTTTCAGGTTTTTAAGCAATTCTATTTTAACGGATTTTGGTAAAATATGCTCTACTTTTTTTGCTTTTTATTTGTAGGCTCTTTTTCTACCCCAACTTTTATTACAGAGCCGCAACAACAAAATCAAAGTTCTCAAAAGAAATGCTTACGGCTACAGAAATTTCAAGCGTTTTCGTAACCGCATCTTACATATGTTTTCCAACAAACATATCAGTTCTGCAACAAAACAAGCGACAGCTTAATTCGCCGCCGCTTGTAATTCTCATATATTCTGTTTTTTCGGGTTACCCCAACTATTGACATTAAGCCTGTTTCTACAAATCATAATTGCCCTTTCTGCTTTCAACGCAAAAGGGCAAAAAATAATGCCGACAGTTAATAGCATTAACAGCTATAACTTGTCGGCATTTAAATTCTAAAATTTGACTTTATTTAATCTCCGCAAATATAATCAGTTAACTATGTTATTTAATTCTTCAAAAGGTATATTGTGTTCATTTGCATATTGTTCTGCATATGAGCCTTTTATTCCATAGATTGTGAGCTTATCACAACCTTCAAAGGCATTATCCGCAATATCTTCTGCCTTATCGTAAATGATAATTTTCTCCAGCAAGGTGCAATTTTCAAAAGCACCCCATTCAATGCTCTTAATATTTTTAGACAAAACTAACTGTTTTAAGGATATGCAATTACTAAATGTATATCGTTGTATTGCAGTAATATTATCGGGAATATTTATACTTTTTAGTGATGTGCAACCGGAAAAAGCACCGTATGCTATACCACGATCAGCAATATTATCCGGAATTACAAGCGTTTCTAATGAAGAACAGCCTGAAAATGATAAACTTTCAATTTCTTTTACATCACCATTAAAATTAACATTTTTCAGACTTTCACAATTCGTAAAAGAGAATTGTTTTATAGTACTTGGGAGTTTTATGCTTTCTAATGAAATACAATGGTCAAAACATCTGTTAAATATATACTCTATCCCTTCAGAAACAACAATCTCTTTTACTATATCGTTATCCTCAAACATTCCTTTCCTTTCTGCTCCCCACAAATTGTATCCTGTAACATATCCGCCTAAAGCATTTACTTTATGGAAAAATATTGTTGAAGGAATTACAACTTTCTCTGACGGGTAGTTTATCTTTACAATTGTTGCCGATTTATTTGTATATCCATCGGTTTCATATGTGTACCCAAACCACCAATGCTCACTTGAACAGCTTTGCAGCAATATAAGTATCGCTATCACTGCACACAATATCCCAATAGGTAATTTATATTTTTTTATTTTTTTCATCATATTAAAATTCTCTCGTAAAAAATATAGTTTTAATTATCAACAAACCGATAATTATTAATTTACAGACTGAATTGTTGCATCCAATTTTTCAAATGGTATGTTATGTTTTTTTGCATACTGTTCTGCATAACTACCCTTTATTCCGCAGATTGTAAGTTTATCACATCCATCAAAAGCGTTGTCCGCAATGTAATCACATTCATCATAGACATTAATTCTCTCTAAAGAAACGCAATCCCGAAAAGCTCCGTCACCTATTTTTATTAAGTCCTCAGGCAAATTCACTATTTCAAGAGATTTGCAACCATCAAATGTCCAGCTCTCAATAATCCTGACCTTTGACGGAACATCAATAGTTTGCAGAGAAGTACACCATTGAAAAGCGTTTGAACCTATTTCTGATAGCTTGTCGGGTAAATCAATATTTGTAAGTGAAGTACATCCTTGGAAAGCCACACTCTCTATACAATAAACATTTTTTGAAAACTTCACATTTTTTAATGAATAGCAACGAGCAAAAGCATTAGTGCTGATTTTGTTAATTTGCTTCGGTAAGTATATTTCTTCAAGCCCGGAACAATCGCTGAAACTAAAGGATTCGGTAATAGTATCTCCGTCAACAATGTTCACTTCCTTTAAATTATCACACCGCACTACGTCAAATGTCGTCATTGTGCCTGGTATAGTAATTTTTTCAAGATTATAGCAATTAGCTATAGCCGGGCCATAAGTTTCCACTACTCCTTCAGGTATTATAATTTCTTTTACAACATTATTTCCCTCAAATACACCTGTAAGAGACACCCCAACTAATGCAGCTTCTTCTACACAACTTAGCTTTTTGACTTTATATGAAGAAATTTCCGAAGGAATTTCAATGGTTTCAGCCAATATATCGGTTTTTATCAATGTAGCGTTTTGATTTTCATCAATTTCAAATGTATATCCTTCAGCAGTTTTTGTTATAGGGTATAGCTCTTTACAACTTGAAAACATTAAAATAAAAACTGTACAAAAAGATATTGCAAATACTATATTTACTCGTATTAATCTAGTTGTTTTCATATATAAAACCTTTCAAAAGTTTGTAGCACTAATTTCAAAGATGAATGAGCAAACATAATTGCTCCTTCATCTTTAGAAATTTATAATGAATCAGTTAATCTGGTTCATATATTGTCCAAGTATTATCCTTAAACCACACATCTTGTGTAACCAAATGCCCAGGTTGCAATACGCCTGGTATCTGTTTATTCTTCGAATCATTGAATATTACTTTAGGATTATCTACACCATAGATCGTATAGGATAACCAATTATCATCCATTTGACTATTCATGAGAGTACCAGGCCATGACATCAGAATATTATTATCTTCATAGAAGTAAATTCTTGTGTCCCAATATTCCCAATTAGAAGGACGATAAAAATGAACAGTAATTCCCTGTGGTTTTTGGCTATATACAGTTTCATTTACTATCCACATTTCATCTTCTGTTATTTCAATTCCGGGTTGATTGATACCTGGATGTTGTTGTCTAGTTGCAGGATCAGTAGTGTTATTATTAAAAATAACTCTCGGATTGTTCACACCGTAAATTGTGTAAACATACCGGTTATTACCACCCATCTGGGGACATTTTCTCTCCTGGAAATGGAAGTTCTTGGTCATCATCATTATAATAATAGATATGAGGCTTTGTCAAGAAAAGTGTGCAAGTTATTTTTCTAACTTACACACTTTATTTTACAAGCTCCAATCCGCTGTTTTGTTATTGCTTGAAGGATTATTATTTACACAAAATTTTATGGGGAGCCTGATTAGTATTTCAGCCACCGTGAATTTACACGGTGGCTGTTTTGACGGTTACATTCTCAAAAAAATGCTTACGGCTACAGAAATTTCAAGCGTTTCCGTAACCGCATCTTACATATGTTTTCCAACAAACATATCAGTTCTACAACAAAACAAGCGACAGCTTAATTCGCCGCCGCTTGTAATTCTCATATATTCCGTTTTTTCGAGTTAGCCAAACTATTGACATTAAGCCAAAACAGTACACATGACTGTTTTCTTAACGCTCACCTTATCGCCCGATTTAACAGTAAATTTAGATAAAAAAGAAAACAGAGTAGTCAAAAGACTACTCTGTTGTGGCTCCCCCAACTGGGCTCGAACCAGTGACATCATGATTAACAGTCATGCGCTCTACCGACTGAGCTATGGAGGAATATACAATTTTCTTTGATTTTACTCAAAGATTCTTGTTCAGATTGCATAAAGCAATCTTTTTGTTAGTTAAATCCCCGGTAGTGGATTTAAACAACATATTTAGTTGTTCCTCAGGCTAAGTAATAGTTTCCGGTACATTTCTGTACACTCGCACTACCGACTGAGCTATGGAGGAATATAGAGCAATACACCCTTTTGGGTGTATGCTTTGTGTTGGCATCTCCCTATCTTTCCGGGCCGTCACCAGCCAAGTATTTTCGGCACCACTGAGCTTAACTTCTGTGTTCGGTATGGGAACAGGTGGACCCTCAGCGTCATCAACACCAACTTATTAACTTTTGTTTCTCTCTTGAGAACAGTATTGATTATACTACTGGCTGCACCAAATGTCAACACTTTTTTTAAAAAAATTTAAAAATTCTTTTAAAACCTTGAAAAGCCCGTATTTATCCCGATTTATCGCCGTTTTAACCGTCATTGAACCCAATGTATACTTGATGCGGTGAAAAATTATACATATTTTGTCACAATAAAGTGTAAAAAATAGGTTGCCGCAGTTTTTCGTAAATTATTGACTAAACGGATAAAAATGTGTACAATTAAATAGATTAGAATAGATTGGGATGTTTAGAATGAATAATGTAAATAAGTGTAAAATGCTTTTGTCATCACTCTCTGTATTCAGAGGTATAATGAACAGAAGCGTTCCGAAAGCCTTTTATGAACTTTTGCTTTCGCTTGACAAAAAGCCTGAGGAATTTCTCGGTGCATACGGCAAGCTTTGCTCTATGCTTTGCGAAAGAGGCTGTGCGGATAAGTTCGCATTTGCAATCAGCGAAACGGCTCTTTTTGACGATAACTGTTTTGCCCGTGCCGCAACAGCCGGCAAGCAGGACGAGCTGCCCGAAAATGTTATCTCTGCTGTAAAGACAGACTGTGACGCTATTTTAACAGCCGCAGAGCTTACTTCGGACGAGGTGCTTGAAGCATATGCCTATGCCGATGAAATCAAAGAACTTATTCCGATTCTCCCAAAGTGGCAGACAGGCAAGTGCGCTCCGTGCTTTGACGGCTTTGACGGTTCACTTGACAAGCTTTCTGCTTATTATAAGGAAAACGGCTGCGGTATGTTTGCCCGTTACAAGGCATTCATCTGGCGTGACGGTGACATTCAGCCCGTTGAGCATCCTGATAAGATTGATATGGATACATTTACGGGATATGAGCGTCAGAGAAGTCAGGTTGTCAACAATACGATTTCGTTTATTCAGGGCAAGAGCTGCAACAACTGCCTGCTTTACGGTGATAAGGGTACAGGTAAAAGCTCAACGGTTAAGGCTATTGCAAACGAGTTCCGCAAAGACGGACTCCGCATTGTTGAAATGCCCAAGGACAGACTTATTGACTTTCCGCTTCTTGTTGACAAGATTGCCGCTCTTCCGCTTAAATTTATTATATTCATTGACGATCTTTCGTTCCAGCATCAGGATCAGAGCTATACAACCCTTAAAGCAGTTCTTGAGGGCGGACTTGCGGCTCGTCCCGATAATGCGTTAATCTATGCAACATCAAACCGCAGGCATCTTGTTAAGGAAAGCATTTCCGACAGAACCCACACAGTTGACGATATAAATGTTCGTGATAATATGCAGGAAAGCCTTTCGCTTTCAGACAGATTTGGTCTTGCGGTTTGTTACACAGTTCCCTCAAAGAACGATTTTCTTGAAATTGTATATTCTCTCGCAGAGCAAAGAGGCGTTAAGATGACTCATGAAGAGCTTGCCCTCGGTGCGGAGCAGTTTGCACTTTCAAGAGGCGGTCGTTCACCAAGATGCGCAAGACAGTATGTTGAATCACTGTTTTGCTGATAAACCGGAGGTAGTTTATGAAAACAAAAATAATTTCAATTGCTCTTGCAGTTGCTGTAATGCTTTCGGCAGTTGCTCTTTTGAGCGGCTGTTCTGACGGAGAGTACCCCGTTGAGGTGGCAAATCTTAAAATTGAAAGTAAGCCGGAGAACATTGTTGTTCTTGACGCACCAACAGCCGATATTCTTATTGCCACAGGCTATGACAGATACATTGTCGGCAGGAGCGACGAGGTTGACCAGAAGTCCGTTGAAGTTGCTCCGAGTATGGGTTCAAGCGAAAAGCCTGACGCCGACAAGATTATAGAGGCAGGGGCAGACCTTGTTTTTGCAGGTCCGACAATTGATGAGAGCGTAAAGAACAAGCTTAGCGACAAGGGTATTCAGGTCATAAAAATGTCACACGGTGATACTCCAAAGCAGGTTGAAACAAACTATATAACGATCAGCAAGATTTGCGGCGGCACAAAAACAGGTGCAAAGAACGGTGAGGATACTTACAATGACTTGCTTGACAAGATGAACAACTACAAACAGCAGGTCAACAGCAGAAATTCAGGTATCCTTGATACTGTATGCTATTTATATACAGAAGATGATCAGCTCAGAATTATGTCAAACGGAACATACGGCGATATGCTTCTCGGCTATACGGGTGCGGTTAATGTTGCAGTAAACATTACAGACAACGCTGTTGATGTTGCAACTCTTAGGGTTGCAAATCCGAATTTTATATTTTACGCAGATGACGCAACTCTTAAAAAGATTAAGAGTGACGCAACGCTTGCAGGTCTTGGAGCGGTAAAGAACGGAAAAATTCTTGAGGTTCCCATTGAAGAAATGTCACGCCCCGGCAATACATCTCTTGAGGCACTTGAAAAAATGGTTTACTTTATGTATCCGGATCTCAAGCCGAAATCGGCAACAGCCGAAACAACCCAACCTGCAAAAGATTCATCTGCATCGAAAACTACCGCAACAACAGCCACAACCGCAACTCAGGCGGCAACGGCTGCAAACAGCTCAAAGTCGGTTGCGGATAAATACAAGCTTACCATTACATCCGACCTTTCACTTAAGCAGGAGGATGAAAACGATACGGTTAAAGCTATGCAGCTTCGCCTTTATAACATCGGCTACATCACCGACAAGGACAATGTAACAGGCTATTACGGCGAGGTTACAGCCGAGGCGGTCAAGAAATTCCAAAAGCGGAATGGCTTGAAGGAAACAGGCACAGCCGATAACGCAACGCTTGTACTGCTGTTTGACAGCAGTGCCAAGAAGGCTAAATAATACGGCAAATAGCTTTACAAATTGAAGGCGGAAAACGAATGCGGGCGATGTGCCGCAACTTTCCGCATTAAAAGCGGTCGCAGGGTTATTATTTGACAAGACATTAGATGAAGGATTGCACCAATGCGCGGCAAGGCGTTGGTGCAATTTTTGTGTTCACACGGCAAGACTGTCCGCACAGGCATTGAGCGGCAGTCTGCAATAATCGTAAGGTTTTTACCTGTCAGACCTTGTATTTTTTTGACAGATTATGTATAATAAATTAGATATACATTCTGAAAGGCAGTATTATTGATTCTAATTTTAGTTTCGGGGGAATATACAAATATGATGAAAACTGTTTCAAAGCGAGTTGTGACACTTGCAGTTTGTGTTGTGACGGTGTTGTGCGGTATTTTTGCGTGTGCAGGTGCAACAAATGATTATGAAATTCCGCAGATTGACGATATGACGCTTTCAATGCCTGAAGGTATGAGTGCCATTACAAGGGACAGCAAAAGTACTGACAAATATTTTTCGGTTTTCGGCATTGATTACGAAACTACAATGAAAAGCTTTGAAAACGGAAATATATATTTGCAGGGCATGGACAGTATGTCATCGGTTATTTTGACCGTGACTATGACTAAAAATGAAAGCAGCGAAAATGTTTCCAATTATGCTCAGCTTTCTTCAAGTGAGCTTGTTAATATTCGCAACAACTTTTTAAACTCCGGAGAATACAAAAGCTGTACTCCGGATCAGCAGGAAAAGGTTGTATGGCTTGTGTTTGACGCAACTGCTCAGGGCGGCAGCGGCAATGTTAAGACCTTTGTGGCAAACACGGTGTACGACGGTATGAATATCAATATTACAATGCAGAGAACAGAGGGCAATGTTACTTCTGTTGATTATGATACATTTTCTAAGATTGTGTCATCGGTGAAATTCAGCGATTTGCCGTTTTCAAAGGGAATCATTCCATATATAATTATCGGCGGCGGTATTCTCATTGTTATTCTGATTATCATTATCATTATCTTTGCCGTCAGAATCAGAAAACATAAAAGAGCAAAGAGAAACGATGCTGTTCTTGAAGAACTTGCGTCAAAGTATAAGCTTGGCGACAAGGGCGGCGATTATGATATTGATAACTTTGACGATCAGCCAAAGCCCGAAAAGCGTTCAAAGAAAAAGCAAAGATATGTTGAAGAGGCCGAAGAAGAACACGCACCGGAGGGAAGAAGATATGCTCCCGAGGTGATAGCCGATTATGACGAGCATGACGGTTCGGAGTATGATCATTCAACCTCAGATACGGGCTATGCAAGCGACAGCGAGATTGATGAGATTATCAATTCGGCAAGAGCTTATAAAAACGAGCTTGAGCGTGAAGTGTACAAAAACAATTACGGTTACGAGGAAAACAGTACTGAGGACGAAAAAAAAAAGGAGCCTACCGAAGCAGACACCTCAGAGATTGAAACCGAAAAGAATAACAAAATCGAAGAGGATAACGCGGAAACACCTGAAGAATACGAAGACATAAGTTCTTCATCGGGTCCGACGCTCGTTATCCCGGAACCCGAGCACGACCTCTTTGAAACAAGCGAGCCTGACGATATTGACCGTGAGGATGATGCCGATGTTGTGGATGCTGAGGAAGTTCCCGAACAAAAGCACCCGCTTGAGAAAAAGGTTGACGAGTACGCAAACATCATTTTCGGAAGCGATGAGCCTGAGGAAGAGATTGACGATGAGGAGCTTGTGAGAGCTAAGGCTAAGAAAAACAAGTTTGACAGCGGCTATGATTTCTTTGAAGAAGCTCCCAAAAAGTCAATGGGAGTTATCAAAAGCTCCGACCTCAGAGATGCCGAGGATGTCGATGTTATCGGCGAGGTTGAAAAAAAGGCGGAAACCGTCAGAAAAAATGCACTTGAAGAAGAGCATAATAAAGAAAACGAGAGTGAACCGACCGATAAACGGTCAACGGAAGAGGTTCTTGCCAATGTAGGCAAAAACATCGGTAACGCTCTCAGGGGCTTTGCAGGCGGAGTTAAGAATTTTGGCATTCATTGCGGATACTTCTGCAAGAATGTTTCGAGAATGATAAAGCATAAGCGTGCAATTGCCAAACGCAAAAAGGCAGAGGAAGAGAGAAGAGAGAGAGAAAGGCAAAAAGCGGAGCGTGCAAGAAGGCGTGCCGAAAGAGACGAGAACGACGGACTTGTTCAGGTCCACAGCAGAACCGACCGCCGCCCCCAACAGAATCACCGCCCCTCAAACAGAAACAATAGAAGATAATTCTTTTCTTAACGGAGAAAAAACACAATGGAAATGCTAATTAAAAATGCAGTGGTTGTTTCCCCTGCCGACAATCTTAACGAAAAAGCAGATATTCTCATCAAGGACGGTGTGATTGCCAAAATAGGCAGCGGCATTACATCAGACGGAGAGATTATTGACGCAGACGGTCTTTGTGCCGTGCCGGGCTTTGTTGATATGCATGTGCATCTTCGTGATCCCGGTCAGACTCACAAAGAGGATATTATTACCGGCTGCAAGGCGGCTGCCGCAGGCGGTGTTACAAGCCTGCTTGCAATGCCGAACACCAACCCCACAACCGACAGTCCCGAGGTTGTAAGGTATATTCTCGACAAGGCTAAGGGTGCAGACAGCCGTGTTTATGTTGCGGCAAGCGTTACAAAGGGACTCAAAAGCGAAGCACCCACAGACATTGAAGCCGTGAAGAACGCAGGTGCAATCGCACTTACCGATGACGGCAGACCTGTTGAAAACACAAAGTATTTAAGTGACGCAATTAAAAAAGCACCAAGGCTCGGTATGACAGTTGTTGCACATTGCGAGGACTTGTTCCTTGCCGACGGAGGCAAAATTAACGAGGGCGAGGTTTCGGAAAAGCTCGGTGTCAAGGGAATCCCTGCCGGCGCCGAGGACTGCGGAACTGCAAGAGAAATTGCACTTGCCGCCGCCCTTAACGAGCCTGTTCATATCTGCCATGTCAGCACAAAAACAAGCGTTGCACTTATCCGTGACGCAAAAAAGAGAGGTGTTAAGGTGACCGCCGAAACCGCTCCGCATTATGTTTCGCTCACGGACAGAGAGCTTTTAAGAGGCGACGCTGATTACAGAATGAATCCGCCTCTCAGAACTCAGGCTGATGTTGACGAGATTATCAACGGACTTTGTGACGGCACGCTTGACGCCATAGCAACAGACCACGCACCGCATACCCCTGAGGAAAAGGCTGATTTTGTAAAAGCCCCCAACGGTTCAATCGGTATGGAAACCTCATTTGCGGTCTGCAACACATACCTTGTTAAGACAGGAAAAATGACGCTTTCACAGCTTGTTGAGAAGATGAGTGTTAATCCTGCAAGAATTTTAAAAATCAATGCAGGCACACTTTCAGTCGGTGCAAATGCCGATGTTGTTCTTGTAAATCCCGATGAAGAATGGACAGTTGATGCTGGTAAACTTCACGGCAAAAGCAAAAATACACCGTTTAAAGGCAGAACCCTCACAGGTAAAGTCAAAAAGACAATTCTCGGCGGTAAGGTAGTTTTTGAGGATTGAGCAAATAAAACCCGTAGGGGCGGATATTATGTCAAGTGCAACATGGTAACCACCTGTGCAAGGACATGGTATACAAATTCACAA